>JAEIGA010003962.1_pt1 | contig 22989 bp, 24 predicted proteins | sample 9270691 | NCBI WGS metagenome assembly JAEIGA01 (sample SAMN17057246, study PRJNA624740) | gut metagenome | biome: biome; isolation source: fecal sample | host: Bos grunniens | place: China: Xizang | collected 2019 | reverse complement strand
GGTGAGTCCGAGGCGACGTGCCCGCCTCTTGTTGGGATTTTTCATTTGGGTTAAGTGGGTGGCCCTTTTCGGGTTGTGCCGTTTTTTAACCAACTTTTAACCGAGTCGGTTACATTGAGGTTATGCGCTACAAAGTGACACAGCATAGCTACCCTGACTCGGATTTGATCACGGCGATGGAACTCAGCCGCATTTGCGGCGTATCACCGGCTGCAATTACCAAAGCTCGCGATAGTAACCGCATCGATAGCTACGATAACTCTGAAGGTAAAGAGCGTTATCACCGTATTTACACGCCCAGGCAGTACGCAAAATCCAAGGATCGTCGCCATGTGACCACTCCGACGCGTGGCCAGATGCGGTCGGGATTCGACAACCTGACGGCTCAGGCGGTTGCGCACCGCCCGGAGTTTGATACTGGTGCCGTGCCTCCTGTGATGATGGATGATGACACGCCTTTTGACCTTGGCGATGCGGCGCGTGAGCGTGTCGATTTGGCCCAGGCCAAAGCCATGAAGGAGTTTTATCAAGCCCGCCTTGCAAAATTGCGCACCGCCGAAATGGAAGGCCGCCTGGTGCCGAAGGCTCAGGCTGCAATTGCCGTGTACCAGCTTGGCGCAAATGTGCAAGACAAAATCATGACCATTTACTCGTGGTTGGCTCCTGAAATCGTTGGTTACTTCAAGGACCAAATGATTAAGGCTGGAGCAACTCAAGAAATGGTGCTTGCTGCAACCGGCGACGCTGACCATTATGTTGGCGAAAAGATTCGAAAGTCATGCCTTACGGCTCTGAAAGATTTAACCAGCAAGACCGAGGACAACATTCTTGATGGTTGATGCGGTTGAAATAACGCCTGCATTCAAGGCGAATATTCAGCATGTAACCGACAATCTCTTGTCGGGGCTTCGACCGCCTCCGGAAATGACCATTTCGCAATGGGCCGAAGAAAACCGCATACTTTCCGGAAGTGCTTCAAGCGAGCCTGGGCGTTGGCGCAATGAAAGAACTCCGTACCTTGTCGAAATCATGGACGAGCTCAGCCCGCAAAGCCCGGCTGAAGATGTCGTGTTCATGAAGGGCTCTCAGGTTGGCGGCACTGAAGTCTTAATCAATGCAATGTTTTATTACATCAAGCATTGTCCGTCGCCAATTGGTGTATTTCAGACAACGGAACAGACTGCAAAGCGCTTTTTGAAACAGCGTGTAACGCCTGCCATAACGGCGATGGGAATGGCGGACCTTTTTTATGGCGACGAGATGTTTCACAAGGAATTTCCGGGCGGGTCCTTGGTTACAGGGTGGTCAAATTCTCCGTCAACTCAGCGTTCGGCTCCATTCCGCATTGTGTTCTGCGACGAAATTTCGGAGTGGAAAAAAGACTGTGGCGGTCAGGGCGACCCGTGCGAACTCATCAAGAGAAGAACAACCAACTTTCCGCGCAAAAAGAGATTCTGGAACTCCACGCCGGGCATTGATGGCGAATGCCGTGTTACCGAAAAATTCCGCATTGGCGACCAAAGACATTACCAGGTGCCGTGTCCGCATTGCGGAGCGTTGCACAAGTGGGAATGGGGCAACATCGTTTGGGATCGCGATTCCAACGGAAATCATTTGCCGCATACCGTGCGCATGAAATGCCCGCATTGTGGCGAAGAATACGGCGAACATTACAAGACTGAGTTGATGGCGCAAGGTCAATGGGTTGCCGAAAATCCGAACGGCGCTTATCCAAGCTTCCATCTTAGTGCGCTTTATAGCCCGTTGGGCTGGTATTCGTGGGAAAATGCCGTTACAGATTTTATCGAAGCTCAGGGCGATGTGAACAAGATGAAGTCTTTTGTGAACAACGTTCTTGGTGAAGCCTGGAGCATTGATGGCGGCATGCAGGTTGACCAGTTCGGACTTATGGACCGTTGCGAAGATTACGGCGCGGAAGTTCCGGATGGTGCGCTTGTGCTCACGGCGGGCGTTGACACTCAGGATGACCGCCTTGAAGTCGAGGTGGTTGGCTGGGGCGTTGGAATGGAATCCTGGGGCATTACCAACAAGGTTCTAGTCGGTGATCCGTCACAGCCTACAGTCTGGGAAATGCTCGACAATGTTTTGAAAGCTGGTTATTCGAACACGAACGGCGAACGGATGTATGTGGCGGCGGCGCTCATCGATGCGGGCGGTCACCATACAGACGATGTTTACCGCTTCACCGCTGCAAGAGAGTGGCGCAATGTTTACGCTTGTCAAGGGCGTTCCGGAATTGGCAGGCCCGTTGCTTCACGCCCGCGCAAAACGGACAAGTCGAACGCCGTCGGTGCTTCGGTTGTGACGGTTGGCGTCGATACGGCTAAGGACCAGCTTTTTGACTGGCTTACTAAAGAGCGCGTTTGTCCAGGCTATTGCCATTTCCCGAGAAATCAAGAATACGATTCGGAATTTTTCGCACAGATTACTGCAGAAAAACGCGTCAAGCACTATGTTCGCGGAACGCTCGTTTGGGGCTACAAAAAGACCCGCCCGCGTAACGAAGCTATAGATAAGCGAAACTATGCGCGTGCCGCCGTTGACATACTTGGGCTCGATTTGACCAAAATGGCTGAGAATGGATATAAGTTCTTGAGGAATGTATCTGAACCAGTACAAGTTAGAGGGCGTCGCGTGCTCTCCGGAGGTGTTAGCGTATGAGTACGGTTAAGTGTTCGCTCAAGGATTTGGCGAAAACGCTCGAAAAGGAGCTCCAGAAGGATATCAAGCAGACGAAGTTTGCAGCGTCGAAGGCTTTGAACAATGTGGCGTTCAAGGCCCGAACGAATTTGATTACTGCGTACCAGCACAATTTTGTTGTCCGCAATACCAACTTGCCGAAGGCGACGACGGTCAAGAAAGCGACGAAAGAAAATTTGGTTGCTGAAATCAAGTTCCCGAAAGACTGGATGTACATCAACACGGTTGGCGGTGATAAAAAGTCCGAAAAGAGCAAAGTGCTTATGGTGCCGATTAAGGGTGGCGACCTGAAAGACTACAGAACTTCGAGCGGCAAGATCAAGCAAGGCCAAAGACCTGCAAGCTTGCTCAAGTATCACAATGCCCATCCGGAAAAGAAGCGGAAAAATGTGGAGAACCCCAAAGCATTCCTGATGGAAAGCCAAAAGACGGGCCAAACGCTCATTGCCCGCCGTAATAAAGACAACAGAAAGCAAATGGATTGGCTCTATGTCGGTGTGCCGGTGGCGAATGTCAAAAAGAAATGGGATTTTAACGCGATTGTCCAGAAAACTGCCGATAGAAATCTTTTCAAGGAATTTGAAAAGGAGTTCCAGAAGGCAATGGAGACGGCAAAATGACTTGTGCCTTAATTCGATGAAAAAGGTGCTTGTTCGTTTAGTTTTGGGGTATGGCTGGTTATTCCGTAGAATTTTGTCAGCAGATGGTGGACGAGCACAAGCACGCCCTATCTAAAGTGCTTTTGGGCCAAAGCTATTCCATTGGCGGGCGTTCGCTGACTCGCGTAAACTACAAGGAAATTAGCGACGGTTTGAAGTATTGGAATGATGAACTTGCGAAAGCCAAAGGCACCGCAAGTTTTATTCGTAGTCGGAGTGTGATTCTGCATGGCTGATATGTCGTCTTTGATGCCCTGGAAGGGTGCCGATTTCATTGGTGAGGCTTTACGCACTTTCCTTTTTTCGCGTGGCTCTGCTGATGCGGATTTGGCTGGCAGCCGTGACACTCTCGAATACCGTTCCCGCGCTCTTTACCAGAACGCACCTTTGGCGGGTGCCGCCATTGATACGAAGGTTATCAATGTGGTTGGCACTGGTCTTTCTTGCCGTCCGAATCCAAAGACGGAGCTTTTGAAAGCTTCGCCTGAAAAGATTAAGGAATTTAGCGAAAAGGCCCGTGGTCTTTTCGAGCTTTGGGCAGCATCCAAAGATTGCGATGCTGAACGCGACAAGAATTTTTACCAGATGCAAGAACTTGTCTTGAAGACAAAAGCCATCTGTGGTGACTGCTTTGCGCTCCGTTGCTGGCATAAAGTGCCGTCTTCGGCTTTTGGGCTTTGCTACAAGCTGCTCGAAGGCAACCGCTGTCGCAACCCGTTCGGAAAAACTGACACCCGCAAGCTTGCAATGGGTGTGGAAAATGACGAAAATTCGGCGCACATAGCGTACTACTTCACCAAGTACCCGAATTTCGATGTTGGCGGTTGGGATACCTATCAAGAATCTGTGCGCGTGGCCACTTACGATGCTTTTGGCATCCGCAATGTTGTCCATGTTTACAAGGCTGATCGCCCGAACCAGCGTCGCGGCGTTCCTTGGCTTGCTCCGGTCATTCCGTTCATCAAGAACCAGGAACGCTTTCAGGAAGCGGTATTAATCAAGGCTATTGTCCAGTCGCTTTACACCGTTTTTGTCAAGACAAAGAGCTCTTCGACTCCCAGCAACTATACTGGCAATGTCCAGGGAGGCAACCGCGTAACTCCGGAAGCTGGAGAAAAGGCGGCTGTCGAGCTCAAGTCTGCAAATGTTGTTGAGCTTGGCGAAAATGAAGAAATCGAGCTTGCAGAATCCAAGAACCCGAATTCCGATTATCGCAACTACATGGAAGAAACGACGACCGAAATTGCGTCGCGCCTTAACATGAGTAGCGAACAAGTTCTCAAGTTCTTTAAGGGCTCTTACAACTCCGTCCGTGCCGCAATTCAGGAATCCAAGAAGATGTTCGACATCGAACGCGCAAATCTCGCTATCGATATGTGCCAACCGATGTACGAAGCTTTGGTCCATGAATGCGTTATGTTGGGTGTGCTTGACTGTCCGGGTTATGACGATCCGTTACAGCGTATGTCGTGGCTTAATTGCGACTGGATTGGCGATGCTCCGGTTATGCTTGACCCGCTAAAGGAAACGACGGCGCTCAAGATGCAGGTCGATGAACATTTCAAGACGCGCTCTCAGGCGGTTCTTGAAACGAACGGCGGTGAATACCGCAAGAATGTCGAAGACCTTGCCGAAGAAGCTAGATGGCGTGAAGAAAACGGCGTTCCTGAACCTGGTGCAGTCAACCGTTCTGTGTCCGTTTCGGAGGCAAAACAGATTATCGACGAAACGGAAGATGAACCCGAAGGCGCAAAAAAGTAGCGTGTTTGACTTGTGCCAAAAATCGTTTTTTAAACAAGTGCGTTGAATAATTTTATCACAAATGGATAAGAAATTATTGAAAATCTTTTCGGAAAAGTGGGCGATAATGCCGACGGAAATCGAGAACATTTGTTCTTCCGATTTTGGCGACCCTGCTTGGAAAGATTCTAACGAGCCGAACCACAAGAATAATGTCGATATTCGCAACGGCATTGCCATTTTGCACATTGACGGCGCTTTGACTTACCGCTCGAATGTTTGGAAGGCGATTTTTGGAATGGATACTTACGATTCCATTGCCAATGCCTTCAATGAAATCATTGCAAACGATGATGTCAAGGGCGTTATTCTTTCTATCGACTCTCCGGGCGGTATTCTTAGCGGTGTTTCTGACCTTGCGGAGCTTATCTACAAGAACCGTGGAACAAAGGAATGCGGCATTGTCGCGCATTCCGCTGGCAGAATGTGTTCCGCTGCCTACTGGATTGCTTCGGCTTGCGAACAAGTGGTTGTTTCGAGTGTTGGCGAGGCGGGATCTATTGGCGTTCAGGCTGTTGTAAACAATGGCGATTCCGCTCTTGATGGCAAACAGACCACGACAATTTTGCGTTCGAGCTTGAGCCCGAATAAAAATTTGGACCCGAATACACCGGCGGGGCGCACCGCTCTTGAAAAGAATATCGATGCGGCTGCAAAAGTTTTCTTGGAAACTATTGCGGGCTACCGTGGAACGACTTTTGAAAATGTTCTTGAGAATTACGGACAAGGTGCAACATTTATCGGTAAGGACGCTGTAGAAGCTGGCCTTGCTGATGGCGTTGATTCCTTGGATTCCGTTGTTGAAAAGATGATTAAACATCAACCAATAGGAGGCAATATGCCTACTAATCAAACTCCGGCTCAAACTCCGGCTGCTCAGGCCACTGTGGATGTGGATGCTGTGCGTCAAGAGGCTATTGCCGCCGAACGTACCCGAATTGCGGGTATTTCCGCCGCTTTCGAGGGCTTGAACCTTGAAGGCGATTGCAAACAGTTTATTCAGGAAGGTAAGTCCGTCGCTGAAGCTGAAGCATTCTGCTTGAGCGCTTGCAAAAAGCAGCTCGCAGAAGCAAAGACCGCCGCTCCGGTCGCTACTGCAGCGGCCCCGGCTACGACTCCGGTCGCAACGGCACAGAACGAAGCTCTTACCGCTGAACAGAAAGCCTTGATTGCCGCTGGAATGGCTGCACAGGCTTCCGCAACCAATTCTATCCAGGCTGGCACGGCTGACCCTCAGTCCGATGCAGACAAGCGCGCTTTTGATGCGTTTGCAGCCGGTGCGAGAAACTTTCGATAAAAGGAGGTGAAAACAATGTTTGAACCGATTGCATTTGAAAATCACAAAATTTTCGCTGATACTACTCAGCCTCGTAATATCGGAGCTGGTTTTATCTATGGCTCCGACTTGAAAGCTGGTTCTGTCGTGGCTTCTCGTGGTGTTGCAACTTCCGCTTCCAAGGCTAAGAAGTCCGTGACATTCACCGGCACTCCTGTTGCAAGCAAGACCGTCAAGGTTGCTGTCAATGACAAGGAAGTGACCTACACGACCGCTTCCACGACTCTCGCTACCGAAGTTGCAGGCATCAAGGCTGCAATCAATGGCGATTCCGCTCTTGGCGCAATTGTCGAAGCTGATAACGCTTCCGGTAAGCTCACTATCGAATGGAAGGAAAATGGCGTCGAAGGTAACGACATGGACATTATCGTTACGCTTGGCGATGGCACGGGCCTCACCGCTGGTGCCGTGACTGTCGAAACTATCGGCCAATCCGTTGGCGACGAACTTTTTGAAATCGTCGATTCCGATAGCGCAACCGCCGCGCTTCAGGATCCGGTTGGTGTTTTGCTTGAAGACACCGCTGCTGGTAAATACGGCAACATTGCTTTCACTGGTAATGTGGATGTTGCCGAACTCAAATTCGCCGAAGGCGATACTATCAACAATTTCTTGAAGGCTTTGCGCAAGATTGGAATTTTCCCGCGCACTGTCAACGAATAAAAGGAGGACAACATGCCTGATTACATGAATGTCGCGACTCTTACCAAGCAGGTAAACAAAAACCTGCCGCCGAAACGCTTCCTTTCCAGCTTCTTCCAGACGGTGACGCTCAAGACTATCGAAGCAAAGCTTGATACTGTCGAAGGCTCTAGCCTTATTGCTCCGTTCAAGCGTGAAGGTGCTAAGCGTACAATGACGAAGCGTGCTGGTTACACTCGCCGCCCGTTCAACTGCTACGAAATTGCATTGGAACGCCCGACGGACGCATTTGATGTCTTCAAAGCACAGCCTGGTGAACCTGGTCTTGTCATTGACCCTATGGACCCGAATGATCGTCAGTCCTACATCTTGGGCAATGATACGGCTGATTTGAACAATCGTATCAATCGCACGATTGAAATGATTTGTTCCAAAGCCTTGTTTGAAGGTGGTTATGAAATTCTTGATGAAGAAGGAAAGAAGATTGATAGTATTTCTTTCGATGTCAAGAGTTCTCACAAGATTACTAAAACCGGTACTGCTTTGTGGACTGGTGAAGCCGCTGATGTTGTTGGCGACCTTATGGATCTTGATACTGTTGTGAGTGAAGATTCTGAACTTGCAGTTGCAGACAAGGTTTTTGGTTCTGTTGCTTGGAAGGCTGCTTCTACCAATGAAAAGTTCATGAAGGAATTTGACCGTGTACATGTGTCCGGTAATTCTCTTGATCTTGGTGGTGGCGTGAACCAGAATGGTGCAAAGCTTGTTGGTTATCACAAGGGTTGCCGTATTTGGACTTATGATGGTACTTACACCGTCAATAAGAACAAGGTTAATCTTGTTCCGAAGGACAAGGTGCTTGCAATCGGTGAAGGCGTTGCCGCAAAGCTTTACTTTGGTTGTGTCGGTAATGTCAAGGATGGCTGGTTCCGCGCTGAACGCTTTGCCAAGACTTACTATGACGAAGACGAAGAAGTCCAGAAGCTCATCATGAAGAGCCGCCCGCTTGCTGTTCTCCAGCAACCGGATGGCATTGCCTGGGCGAAGGTCGTCAACCTTTAGGAACTAACCGTGAGTGCATTTTCCGAAAGCCTTAACGACGATTTGAACAACGTTTTTTTCGACGTTGAGGCTTTCGGTGATGCCGTGGTTTTGGTCCGTGGTTCCGAACGAATTTCCATGCGCGGACTTTATGACACTATGGTTGTCGAAAACGACCCTAGCGCCGATTTGCCCGCTATTTCTCACCGCCCGCGTCTTATGGTCCGCAAGGTCGATTTGCCGGGGCAGGTGGCCCGCAAGGGCGATGTCTTTGAACTTGTGCAAAAGAACGGGGTTCACAAAACTCTCCGCTTGAAAGCGGTCGAGTTTGCCGATGAATCTTATGGTGTTGTCACCTACCAGCTTGAGGAAACGAAATGACTGCGAGAACTTTGAATTGCGTCAAGGCTTTTCGTCACGCTGTTGTTGATTCCCTCAAGACGGCTAACCTCACCGGCATTGGCTCGAATGTTTCCGCGACGCGCGAAATGAATGCTTGGCCCGAAGAGCAATCTTTTATCATCGTCAATGTGCCGAACATAGAATTTGATGACAAAGGAACGAGCCCCCGTTTTTATTATGCGAAATCTGAACTCTACATCGACATTTACGCCCGGAGCTTTTTGAGCGACGAAAGCAATCTTGATGGTGTAGAATCTGTTTCGGACTTGAATGATTTTCTCGACGATACCATGCACGCCGTCGCCGCTGTCGTTGAACCTTGTCCGTACTGGGTTGGGCCTTACAATGGCATTGTGAGCAAGTGCGTTTTGCGTTCTTATAGCAATAATCTTTCGGAACGCTCCGAAACTTCTAGGGGTTGGGCTCGATTGACTTTCGAGGTCTCGTTTACTGCGAAAATCGACCGCACGGCTGCAACGAAAGACTTTTTGCGTGCAAATAATGAGCTTAAGAATGGTAGCCAGTCGATGACTTTTGTAACCGAGCTGAGACCTGGAGAACAACAGGCTGAAGCTTCAACAGCGGGTGATTCCGCAGGGAATTAGATTATGACTTTTAACGAAATTCCTGCCGATAACATGTATCCGATTTTTGCGACGGAATTTGGCGGGGCCTTGTCTCCGAAAACCGGCGCAATTCCTTGGAAAAACTTGATTATTGGTCAGCCGTTGAGCTCGAAGATGAGCGAAAACGGTTCTCTCACTTTGATCACGAGCGACGCCCAGGCTGATGCACTGTTTGGCGCTGGTTCTCAGCTTGCCCTGATGATCAAGGCTTTTCGCAAGAACGCCAAGTCCAGTGAACTTTGGGCGCTCCCGATTGCAGACGATTCCACTTCTGCCGCTGCAACCGGTACTTTGACCTTTACGGTCGCCGGTACGGGTTCCCCGGCTACGCTCAAGGAAAACGGCGTTGTTCGCCTGATGATTGGCGGCCAGACTTGCCCGGTGAATGTATTGGCTGGCGATTCCGCCGCTAATGTTGCAACCAAGGTTGTTGCTGCTGTCACGGCAAAGACGAATTTGCCTGTAACGGCTTCTGCAGATGGCAGCGTTGTTACTTTGACCGCAAAGAACAAGGGCGGTTTTGGGAACGGCCTCGATGTGCGCTGGAATCACAACCAGGGCGAAACACTCCCGGATGGCTTGAGCATTGCTCTTTCTGCTATGGCTGGCGGTGGTTCTGACCCGCAATTCGAAGATGCCAATGTTTCTACCACTTGCGCTGGCAACTGGTTCAACATGATTGTCATCGGCTCCGATGAAACGGCTAACATCACCTACATCAAGGAAATGTTGGATGTTCGTTGGACTGCAATGGTCCAGCAAACGGGCGTGATGTGTTTCAGCCTTAACGGCGGTAGTGAATCCACTTTCACGACTAAGGCAAATGCGCTGAACTCTCAGGAAATTGTGCTTGCGGCTCTCCCGAAGTCTCCGACTTCTGGCGCTGAAAAGGCTTCCGCTTTGTTTGGCTGCGTAGCTCCGAAGGCGCTGAACGATCCGGCGGCTCCGCTCCACAATTGGGCTGTTGCTGGCGTTGTCGCTCCGAAGCGTGACGACCGTGAAGATGCGGATGGCAACAACCGTCTTCTGAAATCCGGTTGCGCTGTGATGGTTGCCGCTGAAGATGGTAGCGTGTTCACAAGCCGCATCGTGACGACCTACAAGAGAAATGCCCAGAATGTTCCGGACGATTCTTACTTGCAGCTCGAAACTGTGCTTACTTTGTCTTATCTCCGTTGGTACTGGAACAACTATCTTGCCAGCAAGTACGCGCATGCAAAGCTTGAACCGGATGGCACTAAGGTTGGCTCCGGTCAACAGATCATGACGCCGAGCCTTGGCAAGGCTGAACTCATCAAGTGCTACGAAGACTGGGAAAAAGCTGGCCTTGTGTACGATTCCAAGGGTTTTGCAGAAAACCTCGTTGTCGAACTTGACCCGAACGATCCGTATGCAATGAATTTCTTGATTCCGGTCCATCTGGTAAAGCAGTTCTTTGTATCCAAATCCAAAATTCTTCATGACTAAGGAGGCCGACAATGGATGAATTTGATGTTGTTGGTGGCGAATACGAGTTCAAAATCAATGGCTTTCTGTACAACCTGAAAGGCCATCCGAATATTGAATACGGCGGCAAGCATTACGAACCCATTATTGGCCCTGGTGGTGTTCATCTTGCCGACAAGTGCGTTGGCGAAAGTCCGAGTAAGATTTCTTTGACGCTTGTCGATTTGAGTGCGCTGGATATTGTCGATTTGCAACAGACGCGCAATGCGACGATTACGCTCAAAAAGCCGAACGGTAAGACATTTGTCATGAAAAACGCAAGCTGTAGCGCTCCGATTACGGAGAACTGCGAAGATGGCGAAGTTGCCGTTGAATTTTCCGCAGGCCCTGCGGATGACCAGAAATCGTAAAAGCCCCCTTCTTTACGATATCCGCGCTCGTGGGAGCGAGCTAGAGACGACTTGAGTGCTACGCTTCTAGCTTGTCCGGGTTCGATTCCTGGACGCGGCTTAATTTGTAACAATCCATAAAAGGAGTAAAAATATGGACTACACATTGATTGAACCGATTACAAAGTCGAATGGCGAAAAAATTGAAACTGTGTCCGTGAAGGAAAAGTTTACTGGTCGTGATGTCAAGGTCATTGGCAATGCCGGTGGCGAAGGCTCCGCAACGATTGCACTTGTTGCCACTGCAACGGGTCTAACCGAAGCCGTTGTCTTGAACATGGATTCCCGCGATATTAGTAAGATTGGAGCGCTTGCAAAGCCTTTTTTGTCAGGTGGCGAAGCTTAGGGCTTGACGATGGCTTTGCCGTGCTGGCAGGCGTTTTCCATTGGCCGTATGACCAGATAATGAGTCTTGATGAGGATGCCTTCAAGTATAGCGTCAATGCGGCGATGAAGTTCCTCAAATGGAAAGCTCCGAAAACAAAGAAATAATATCTCATTCTGATTGACCTGATCCACTTAGTCCGAAAGTTATTCTTTCGGACTTTACCGTTTTAACATGTGTCAAAAAAGGGCTAAAAAAAAGTCTTGCAATTTATATTGAAATTATGGCAAATTCGATTTTAGCAAAATTGGGCTTTAGCGTTGATAAACATTCCGTGACGGGTGCCGTTGGCGGAATTAACAGTATTGGCAAGGCTGTGAGCGGGTTGCAAACGAAGATGAAACAGGCTTTTGCGCTTGCCGGTGTGCAGTCGTTCGCTACGGGAATAAAGTCTTTGGGCGCATCCATCAAGGATACTTTTGCCAAAAGCTTTACGATGGCTCAGGAGTTTGCCGCGACTGGTGACAAGATTGCAAAGACATCCAGGATGGTTGGGCTCTCTGTCAAGGATTACCAGGCATTTGCATCGGCGGCGCAACACGCAGGGATGTCCACCGAAGAAATGGACTCCGCATTGAAAAAGTTTAATGTCAATCTTGGCAAGGCCCGTGCCGGTGACAAGACATCCTTGAAGATGTTCGACGCCATTCTTGGCGGTAAAAAGCTTTCGAATTACAAGGATTCCACGGCGCTGATCAAGGATATTGCCGATGGCTATACAAAGCTTTCGACGGCTGAACAAAAGGCTTTTGTATCTCAAGAGCTGTTTGGCAAAAGCGGCCTGAAAATGTCTGAACTGCTTTCGGGCGGCAAAGAAAATATTAGCCAGCTCATTGCCGATTTTGAGGCTCACGGCGGCGGGTTCTCCGAAGAGGGTGCCGCCCGTGCCGAAGAGTTTGACGATGAACTGCAGAACTTGCGCGAAACGGTCAATTCGTTGAAAACTTCCGTGATGGAAGAACTTTTCCCGGTATTTATTGACCTTTTCAAGACCGTTGGCGAGTTTGTCAAGGGCAACCGCAAAGAACTTATGCCGATGGTGAAGGAAGTCTTTGGAACTGTGACTGATTTAATCAAGTCGCTATTGCCTAAGATTCCCGCAATCTTAAAAACGGTCTTGTCGATTGTTGAGTTTATCGGGCCAAAGTGGGTCTTGATTGTTGCGGGGGTGACTTCTATGTTACCGAATCTTGCGATGATTGTATTTGGATTGATGCAAATAGTGCCGATACTTGGGAAAATATTTGGAGTTGTGAAAATGATAGCTTTTGGCGCTGTCGGTGCGGTTATTGCTAAAATAGGATTGGTTATTGCTGGTGTTTTGTCTGTGTATAAAATATTTACAGACATTCATAAAAATTGGGAAATGTTTTCAAGTTTTATTGAAGAAAAGTTGAATAGTGCAACTGGTATTACATATACATTATGGTCTGTTTTGAAAAGTATTGTCGGCCAATTTGAAATGACCTATAGATTTGTAGGTCTCATTTTTGGAGGATGGAATGAATGGTCTGCATTTGTCAAAAAGGATTTAGGCGATGTAAATTATATCGTTGATTTAATTGGGGATTGCTTAGCTGGTGTTATGTATGGCTTGTATGAGGCTTTTGGATGGGTATCAAAAAAGCTTGAAAGTATTGGTGGCTTTTTAGGCAAAATTCCTTTTATTGGTAAGCTTTTTGGTGGTTCAATCAACTTTGATTCTGTTAAGGATATTGGCAGTGAATTTGCTGATAGCCAAACGGCGAGCGTTCCCGCGACGCTTGGCGCTACAGCCGCCCAGGCGGTGAGCGAATCCCGTACAACGGTAACAAATCGCTTTGCTGTTGACTTTAAGAACATGCCGCGTGGTGTACAGGTGACGCCGCCTGAACAGGGCGATTTTGACTGGTCTCGTGGTTATACCTTGGGAGGTATTTAATGCCGTGGCAAAATGACTATGCCGATTCTTTGTACAAAGTGCGCGTAAACACTCCGTCTGGTGAGGTGGAGTGCGTTGCCGCATCGTACAACGGCATCCCGTTCTTTATCGAAGAGACTGAATCTTCAGGCGGTCGAAATGTCGTCACGACTTCTTTGCCCTTTTCGGATACGCATATAAACGAAGATGTTGGCGGTAAGCCTCGTTCGTTCACTTTCTCGATTTTCCTTGCTGGACTTGACTGCGATAAGGATCGCGAAAAGCTTGAAGAAGCTTTTGAAAAGCAGGGATATTTTGAGCTTTCGCATCCCTATTACGGTAAGTTCAATGCCCGTTGCCTGGAATACGGCTTCAAGTATAGTTCGGATGTTCAAGAATTTGTTTCTGGAACGGTCACATTCGTTCCGGAAGGGAATCAAAAGAAGTCTGGGCGAAGCGTCGAGGATTTGCGCGGTGTTGTTGTCGCCAAATCTGATGTTGTCCTAAACTCTGCTAAGTCTAATTTTTTAGAAAATTTCAGCATTCTTGGTAAAGCGAAATCAATCGTTGATACGGTTGCCGCTTATACGGATAAAGCACTTGAAGAAATTGAAAACGTAAGAAATTCAATTCGTGATGTTACTGAATTTGTCAGCACTATTGCGAAAATTCGCGATAATGTAGCGCTTATTCTTGGAACTCCAGCCGATTTTGCGGACCGCATCCAGAATCTTTTGACGATGACAAAAGATGTGCTTTCCGTTGGATTTGCGAACGATGCGGTCAAAGAAAGTCTTGACATCATTGATTCGCTGGTTGCGGCAAAGCGTGATTCGGCTGATTTGGTCGCGAATGACTTGAACGGTGATATTGACCGTTTGCAATTGATGAGCGCCGCTGCAATGGCTGCACGATCTGTTGTCGATTCGTCTTTCAAAAGCGCCGAAGAAGCCCGCGAAATGCAGGATAAAGTTGCGGCTACATTCACGGCTGCCGCCGATGTTGCAGAATCCGTTGATAATTACGCTGACTTGATGGACTTGCAGGCCGCCGCGCTCAAGTATCTCCGCGACGAAATGTCGAAATTGGCTGTCATCGTAGAATTGCCGATGTCTTACAGCCGTGACATTCTTTCGGTGTGCTTTGACTGCTATGGCAATTTGGACCGCGTTGATGACATCCTGGAGCGTAACGGCATTGGTGACCCGCTCGTTATTACGGCTCGTAATGTGAGGGTGCTTTCCAAATGATTGAAGTCTTTGCAAATGGCCGCAAGTTTTCGGAGTGGACCGCCCCGCGCGTCAACCGCTCTTTAGACCACATTGCGGCGGGGTTCTCGCTCTCGCTGGTTGCTCGCGATGCCGCTGGCGAACGTGTTCGCCTTTTCCCGGGCGATTCCGTTGATGTCTCGGTCAATGGTACAAAAGTGATTTCCGGATTTGTGGACCAGCTTTCAACATCGTTTTCCGATGATTTGCATTCTGTGAGCGTTTCGGGTAGCGAAAGTTCTTCGGACCTTGCCGATTGCTGCATTGAAAGCCCGCTTGAATGGGAATCCAAAAAAATGGATGAAATTATTCGTACCATTTGTGCGGCTTTTGGCTTGAGCTTTAGCAATTCGATGGGCGTGGATGTAGGTGAGCCGTTCAAAAAGTTTTCTATCGAACCAGGCACCAAAGCAGTTGAGGCAATCTCTGAGCTGTGCAACGAGCGCGGAATTTTATGTTGTTCCAACGGGCTTGGAAAATTGTTCTTGCTTAAGCCTGAATCTTGCCCGCGTGGACCTGCATTGCGTCAAGGTGAAAACCTGATGGCTGCAAGCGTGGATTTCTCGCTTGTGGACCGCTTTTCGACTTACAAGGTGTACGGCACGGGCAAGGCTCGCAAAAAGGTTGCGGCGACCGCATCTGACGCGGATGTGACCAGAAATAGACCGCTTACGATTGTCGATTCTAACGCCGTCGAAAAAGATAAAGTCCAGGCGCGAGCCGATTGGGAATGCAGCATCCGTCGTGCAAAATCGATGGGCTTTCGCGCAACTGTTCACGGCTGGGAAAATGACCAGGGAATTTGGGAGCCTGGTGTAATTTGCTCTTTTTATGCGCCTGAGTTGTATGTCGAAACTCCTTTGGATTTGCTTGTTTCGGCTGTGGAATATTCCTGGAGTGATTCAGCAGGCGAGGTGACGAACTTGACGCTTGTTTCTCCGGATGTTTACGAGCCGCAACCGGAATCGAAAAAGGTCAAGGCGAAAAAGATTGTAAATGATCCTTGGAAGTCTGTTAAAAAGGCGGTGCAGGGCAAATGAATCTTGATGTTTTTTTTGACAAAATAATTTCTCGCATTAAGCTTATTGTCGGCCAGTGCGTCGTTCAGACGAGCAAATACAAGGATGGCGAAATGATTGCCGATGCTGAGCTTTTGGCGGGCGAAAAACGGCGTGGCATTGAAGTAATGCAGCAGTATGGATTTTCGAGCCGCCCAAAAGGCGATGTTGATGGCATTGCCCTATTTGTTGGAGGTAAGCGCAATAACGGCGTGATTGTCGCCATGCGTGGCGAATGCCCAAACTTGGAGGAAGGTGAGGTAATGGTGCATTCTCCTTTTGGATCCAGCGTATTACTTAAAAAAGATGGTAATATCGTCATGACGCCTGCTTCCGGAAAAAAGATTATTGCTGAGTCTGACCTTTTGTGCAAGGGCAAATTGCTAGCAACTCAAGATGTTGTCGGTGGTGTAACGGATGCGGGCGGCACTGTTGTTGAAACGGGTGGCGTTAGCCTTCTTACTCACATGCACCCGACGGCGGCTCCGGGCTCTCCGAGTACTCCGACTCCGGCGGTGTAAAGTTTGAGTTGTGCCTAAAATCGGCAATTTCGATTGCTAGTTGCTTATTTTATTCAATGTGAGCGACTTGGCTTTATATCGCAGAAGTGACGGCAATTTTGACCTCGACTTTAATGAAGTCGAGGGCGATTTGCATACATCCGAAAGCCTTGAAAATGCTGTAATTATCTCTATCGGCACTTATGCCCGCGAAAGAAAACTTGGCAATGTTGCCAATTTAAAGCCGTGTGTCGGTGGATGGTGGGGCGACGCCCTTGATGAACGCGGAAATCTTGGCGGCTATCTGTACGAAGCTTTTCCGGGCAAGCTTGTCGCATCGACGGCGAAATCTATTGAGAATCTTGTCAAGGAATCCTTGCAATGGATGGTTGCCGATGGCGTTGTCAAGTCTGTCGAATGCTCCGCGACTATTGTCAATAACGAATATGTTTCGTTGTCTGTAACTCTTGTCCGCCCTGATGGCGAACAAGAGAATCCGTTTGTGTACGAATTGAAATGGAAGGCTACAGATGGAATTTAAAAGTTTAAGTGATCTTGTCCGCATTGCCGAAAATGCTCTTGCCGTTCAATTTTATGGGCAGTCCTCCATTTTGCGCAAGAGCGTCTTGAAAGTGCTTGCACATGTGCTTGGTGCGTTGCTGTACATGTTGAGCCTGATTGCAAAGAGAATTTGGAAAAACCGCTTTGTCTCGACTTGCGATGTCTCGGCTCTTGACGGCTTTGGTATGGAATATGGCTTACCGCACAAAGTACCGCTTGCAGCATCTGGCAATGTTTCTGTTACTTTGGCTGATGGCGTCGTTTCTGTGACCATCCCGCAAGATACTGTTTTGGTTGACCAGACGGGAAAGCTCGCATATACCGTCAAGGCGACGACCGTCATCAATTCCGGAACAACGACCGTTCCAGTGATGGCTAATGAAGTTGGTTATGACTATAACCTTGATGCAGACACGGTGCTTGAGTTCCGCGATGAGGCTATTTCGGGCGTTGCATCGATGGCTTCTGTTGATGTTTCGGGTGGCGTTGCTGAAGGTGTTGAAATTGACGGCGATGTGTATGTTTGGGGCGAAACGGCTGAAGAATATCGCGCCCGCCTGCTTAACAGAATCCAGAACCCGCCCAATGGCAGTGCAAAGAATGACTACAAGTTAAAGGCTTTGCGCTTTGGCTTTGTGACTGATCCGTTCGTGTTCCCGAACACTCCAAATACGAATTCCGTTTCTATAGCGCTTGCAAACTACAATTCGAGTTCTATCGCTCTCACCACTTCGCAGGTCGAAGAAGTCTCGAACTACATTACCGATGATGTACGCCGTAGCATTACATCTGATGTGCGCGTATTCAGTGTGACTCCGGTCAATGTCGCGATGACTGCATCTGTGACGCCGTACAACGAATCTGTGCGTGATAGCGTGACAAGCGCCGTGCGCAATTACCTGAGAAAAATTGAACCGGGAAAAACAATCACTTTTGATGATTTGGAACAAAGTGTAAAGTCTAATTCGATTGCAAAAACTTTCACGATCCAGTCCGCTCATAAAGGCAATACGACCGTTACATCTTTGGCTTTTACATTAGATTTGTCCGATGATGACAACCCGATTGCAGAAGTTGCAAAGATTAACGCAACCGGCATCACGCTTGTATCTGGAGAGTAGCCATGTTGTTGCTTCAGAACATCAACCCGATCCGCGTGAATGTCGGTGGAACGGTCAAGGTTTACGGCTCCGGATTTGATTCCCGTTGCTGGGTGCGTGTTGGCAGCCAGTATCTTTCCGTTTTGGATTACGATGCTAACAGCCTTGAATTTGCGGCACCTTATGAATCGGGAAATTTTACGGTTACGGTTGGTCAAAGTGCAACTGTTGCAGGCGAATTTCCGATTACCGTTGTGGAACTTCGCGAGTCTAACACTTGGAATTTGCCCGTTCGCACGGTTGATGATTTCCGTTGTGCCTTGCTTGGCCTTATGCCGCGCGGTTTTGCGTGGTTCCTTGGTAAAAATGGCAACTGGTACAAGCTTTTTTCTGCATTTGCGGCGGTCGTGTATGTTGTCTATACAATGCTGAGGATGCTTGTCAAGAATGGATCTCCCGCAACAACGACGGCTTATTCTGAATGGGAACGTGAGCTGAATTTGCCTGTGAAAGGCCTTGAAGCTGATACGGATGATGGACGCCTCGACGAAATTTATCGTGTCGCAAGAAAGATGCCGAGCGACACTGTGCCGTTTTACAAGAGCCTTGCGGCTTTGTTTGGTCGCGATGTCAAGATTTACGAATATTACAAGAATCCGGAAAAGTTTTTAGGCGTCGATTTTGGCGACGATGACCCAAATTTTTATTGGATGGTCGAACAGACTTCCGTTGACGATGACTGGCATATTTTTGATTGTAACGACAATTGCGACGACTATCTTGGATGGTGGTGGAATCCGGTATTGGAATCGTACTTTGAGACGATGAAACCGGCGCATACAAAGGTTCTTTACACTTATGCTTTGCCTGAAATCTTGTGCGTAATTACCGAAGATGGTGATTATGTGATGACCGAAGATAACGACTATGTGATCACTGAAGCGAATGCATACACGCCGAATGTCGGAACTGTGACTATTGGCGGTCGCGTTTACAAGACGGTCACGATTGGCGCTGCAACCTGGCTTGCTGAAAATCTTGATTACAAGTTTGACGGTTGCGGAATATCGACCAGTGAAAATCCGATTTATTGGAATACGGAAGAACCTTCCGCGTGGTATTATGAAGATGATGAAGAGCAATATGGTATTGATGGTGAAAAGAAATGTGGATTGCTTTATAACTGGTATGCCGTTGATTACCTAGAACAACACAAGGCAACTCTTATTCCTGGCTGGCATGTGGCTAGTGATGACGAATGGGAAGCTTTACTGGATGCTGTTGGTGGCAGTGCTGTGGCGGCACTTAAATTGAAAGCTACTGATGGAGCTGTTGATGGTGATTGGCCTTCTGATTTTGGTGGTGAAGATGAATATGATTTTTTTGCGCTTCCTGCTGGTGTTCGCCATGTACAATTTTTGAGTATTGGATCGAGTGCAAATTTTTGGTCATCTAATGATGGTTCTGGTGTATATGCTCATGGTCGCACAATGTATAAGAGTTCAAATAATGTTGCCTATGCTTTTGACTATCGCACTTCCGGGCGTTCCGTTAGACTGGTGAAAGATTATTAAGGAGAAAGTTTGTTATGAAAAGAATTTCAACCTCTACTGCTGTTCAAAATAAGTTTGTCGATGGCAATAAGGATACAGGCTTAAAGCCTACTAAGCTTAATGCGGAATGGTTTAACCAGGTCCAGGAAGAAATCTGCAAGTTGCTTGAAGCGGCTGGCATTACTGTTGGCGGCTCAGACAACCAGCTCGCACAACTCTTTACAACTTTGTTTGTTCTTGAAGCGGCATTCAAATCGCTTGCTCTCAAAAAATCTTTCTCCGGTGGATATTCCCAGACCAATATCAACGGTGAAAATTTGAAGATGCTTGCCGAAGGTACGAGCGTTACGGATAACAGCTCTGTTGAACTGTCGCGCCTCTTGATGAAGTTTATGAAGTCTTCGGCTTCGGGTGCTTTGATTACTGAAATTTCTCCGGCTCATTTTTCCGTCAAGGCTTCTGGAAGTAGTGATGCTGTTGAACTCGAAATCCTTAACGATCGTATTCTTTTCAAGTCCGGTGATCCGTTGGCTCAGCATGCGTCGATTGTCTATGACCCGACTACTGGCAATTTAACGATTACCGGCATTGGCGGCATTACGCTTGGCGACAAGCTCTATGCTGTTTTGGGGCTTGTCGGTGATTTGGAAACGGATTCCATCACTCCGGAAACGACTGACACGCCCACGCCTGTTACTATTGGTTCCGTTGCGGGCGGTGTTCAACTTGTGGGCCGTACTATCGGATTTAAGGGCAAGGTTTCCACTAACGAAATTGAAGCTGAAGATGCAAATTACCCTGTTTGGGTAAAGGCGATTTTGAAAGCGACGAACGTGCCAAATGACTTCGTTTCGGTTGATAGCATTACCAATAACGATCCGGCATCTTCTAGAACTTTGCTTGTCGAAAGTGCGTGGACTGTTGGACAAGTAAAGCGTTTTTTGAACACTCAATCTTCCGATAAGGTAATTTGGGTATATGTGGATACGAGTGGAGGAAATAGGTCCATTACTATTCCGGCGCATTGCTTCGTGACTGTTGCTTGCACTGGAATTTATACGAATACATACCTGGACAATGAAAAGTTTGCGGTTCTCGCTGTGGAGGCCTGCAATGCCTAGTATTCATGAAATTAAGGAATGGCAGAAGTTTTTGGCACCGCTTGTAACCGTGTTGATCGGCTTTTTTACGGCTGCAACAATGTATATCCAGCATTCGGATAGCACATCCGCTGACGCCCGATTTGTCCAGCTTGAATCGCGGATTTCGCAAATGGACTCCTGGAAAGAAAAGGTTGAAGTCAAGCTTGAAAACAGTACAAAGGAAATCTCAACGCTTAATGTTCAACTGGCTCAGGTGCTCGTAAAGATTGACAATGTTATAGACTGTCTAAAGGAGCTCAAGAATGCAAAACGCTGACCAGACTGCAAAAGCCGATTCCGGAAAACTGCAATTGTCCTTGGTGCCAACGCAGATTATCAAGGATGTTGCCGAAGTCCGCATGTACGGCAACAAAAAATATGGCGATCCGGACAACTGGAAAACTGTAGATGTCCGCCGCTACATTGACGCTCTTTTGCGCCATACGCTTGAATTTGTGCGCAAGCTTGATTCTGTGGATTCCGAATCTGGAATTGCGCATTACAAGCACATGGCTTGCAATATGGCGTTTATTTGTGAAATGATGGGTGGTGGCGTTCCTCAACGGTGCAAGACTGTCGAAGAAATTCTAGCACGGGAGGGCTAATTGTGTGGATGATGGGCGTGTTTGTTCTTGCTGGGTTCTGTATAACCGAATTTTCAAACGATGATTAAACTTTTCGTTATCGCTGAAATCGCGAATCTTTTGCTTTTTGCTTATCTCGTGATGTCTTGCGATTAGGAGCTTTTATGGACGGAAAACAAAAAATGTCTCAGTTTGGCAGCACGACTCTTGCTGCCTCGAAAACCGCCGGGGCGGGCGTTCCCGTGTTTATCGCCGGTCAATCGAATAAGCAAATCCCGGCGTCTGAAATCGCCGGGGCTGCAGATCTTTCGACCGTTGCGACGAATCTTGGCTATGTTTCTGCGTTCATTGCGGCTGCATACAGCGAAGACGCGAGTTATACGGCGGAAAATGTCGTGTGGCATGACAACGCTGTGTATCGCGCCAATGCGAATACATCTGGTGCGTGGGATTCTACAAAATGGGATGTTGTAAACATTGGAATGATATTTGCCGAAATTGGCGGTGTAGAAACGCTTTTGGCAGCTTTGTAACTATAGGGGGTATAAATGAGTATTGCCAGTGAAATTACGCGCTTGCAGGGCGTAAAATCGAACATTCTTGACGCCATTGCTGCAAAGGGCGTTTCTGTGCCGAGCGGTGCAAAGCTTGCCGATTGCCCGGAGCTGATTTCTTTGATTAGCGGTGGCGGCGGTTTTGAGGCTGACAATGTTGTGAACATTGTACCGATTAACAAGATGGTTGTCGTTGACGCCAATGGCTATATCGGTTTTGACCTGACGAACTATTTTCAGACTCGCGGTGCAACTTTTTATTATAACTATGCGATTTTGTCCGCTGGTGATAACTTTTCGGACAAGGGTCTTGGACAAGTTACTTTCTTTACCCCGGCGGGCAATACTATCGGCGGGCGTACTTACCGTTCTGTCATTATTGGCGGTAAAGAATGGCTTGCAGAAAATCTTGACTTTAAGTTCAGTGGCTTGGCTTTCGGCCAAAGCGGAACATCTAGCAGCGAACCTCGTGGAAATTACTACCAGAATAACTCTTCGTCTTATGGTAAATATGGAATCCTTTACAACTGGATTGCTGTCAAGTATCTCGAAGACAACAAGTCCTCTTTGATTCCTGGCTGGCATGTTCCGACCACCGCTGAATGGGATGCGCTTGCCACAGCTGTTGGTGGTACATCTGTTGCAGGTACAAAGCTCAAGTCCACGACGGACTGGTCATCGGGTGCCGGTACTGACGATTACGGTTTTTCCGCTTTCCCGGCGGGCGGCTACAGTGGCAGTTTCTACGATCTTGGCTCCAACGCTTACTTTTGGACGGCCGCAGAGATCAATAGTAGTTACGCGTACTACCGGTACTTCAATACAGGCGCAAGCATGAGTTCGAGCAACAACAACAAGTACTACCAGTACTCGGTTCGCCTCGTCAAGGATTCCCCGTCCGCATAGGCGTAAGCCTTGGCGGACCCGCCCCTAGCGGCTCAGGCCGCAAGGGGCAACATTATTTTTTTGGAGATTGTGTGAAAACAGAAGATATTATTTTGATTGAGAATAATGCCGGTGGAGAAATCCATCTTGTCAAAGACCGCTTATTTTGGCAAGCATGGGAACGCTCTGCGTTTCTGTTTGTACACAATTTCAAAAATTACAAGGTGCATCATCGATTTGTTCAAAAGGTGATGCAGGATTTTGTATGGCTGGGATTTCCTGAAAAAGCTTTGGGCGCAATTCTTGCGACTGCAAAAAGTAAAAATTTTGTTGTCAAGAACATTTCTGATGGCCATATTGTCATTTCTAACATTCCC
>JAEIGA010003961.1_pt1 | contig 22996 bp, 29 predicted proteins | sample 9270691 | NCBI WGS metagenome assembly JAEIGA01 (sample SAMN17057246, study PRJNA624740) | gut metagenome | biome: biome; isolation source: fecal sample | host: Bos grunniens | place: China: Xizang | collected 2019 | reverse complement strand
ATCTTTGCACTCGCAAACAAAACAAAAAAAAAGTTGTTTTTTTTGAAATTCACGATGCGGGGTAGAGCAGTCCGGTAGCTCGTCGGGCTCATAACCCGGAGGTCACAGGTTCAAATCCTGTCCCCGCTACTAAGAAGAGGACGCTGAAAGGTGTCCTCTTTTTTTGTTTCCAAGTCGCGGGTATCTACAATATCTTTTTAATGTAAAAAAAAGTTGAAATCAACAATTTTGTTAACTTCAACTTTTGTTATCCTAACCATTAGACTTTTGTCTTTAGCCATTAGCCTTTAGTCTTTCTTAATCCCCAAAATATTTCATCAGCAATCTTACGTGAATGCCAGTCGCTCCCATTCCTCGGTAGCTGTCTCTCGATTCCAAAAACGCTGTTCCTGCGATGTCGAAGTGAATCCATGGATAATCGGTGAAACGTTCAAGGAATTTTCCTGCTGTGATGGCTCCACCGTATTTGCTTCCTACGTTCTTTACATCGGCTATGTCCGACTTGATGAGTTCGGCATATTCGTCCCAAAGAGGAAACTCAATTAAACGTTCATATACTTCTTCTCCGTATTCTTTTAATGATGAGAGATAGATGTCGGCGTCTTTGTGCATCACGACGCTGGCATGAGGTCCTATTGCGTTAGATGCCGCTCCTGTCAGAGTGGCGAAATCCATGACCAAAATAGGGTCGTATTTCTTGGCGTATGATAGAGCGTCGGCAAGAATCATGCGGCCTTCAGCATCGGTATTTGCAATCTCCACGGTGCTGCCGTCAAACATAGTGACGACATTTCCTGGAACATTGGCGTTGCCGTCGATGCGGTTGTCGGTGGCAGGAATCAAAGCAATGACGTAGTATGGAAGTTGAGCTTTCGCTATACCATAAAGAGCGGCAGCAACAGAAGCGGCGCCAGCCATGTCGTGTTTCATTGTAGCCATCGATGCGCCTGGTTTCAGATTGTAGCCTCCTGTGTCGTAAACGACACCTTTACCAACTAAAACGAATGGCTGCTCGTTTTTCAAATTCTCTGGCTTCCACTCAGCGATGGTAAATGTAGGCTCGTCTATGCTTCCTGCATTGACTGCGAGGAGTCCGCCCATTTTGAGAGCTTCTATCTTTTTCTTGTTTAAAACTTCTACGTGAACTCCTACTTCTCTAAGTCTAGAACTTACAATGTCGGCAAATTGAACGGCATTGAGATGGTTGACAGGTTCGTTGACGAGGTCGCGAGCCCATAATGTGGATTCTACTGTTATGTTAATATTATTTAATATCTCTTCGTCATAACCTTCTTCTAAATAAATGGTCTCAAGGCTGTTTTCCTTTGGTTCTGTCTTGTATTTGGTAAATTTGTAATTAGCCAAAGCCATTCCTTCAACATAAGCGAAAAGTTCGTCGTGGTTTACGCCTGTGACGTCGGTGACAAGAACTTCGTTGATGTTATGTTTGTTGATTCTTGTTGCCATGGAAGCTCCACTCTGACGAGCTTCTTCCAGACGGCGGAACTCTACTTCCTGAGCGATGACATAAAAATAAAGGTGTTCGGTGAATCGGTTAATATGTATGGTCTTCTTGCCTTTAGAAGATTCATAATATTCATTGATATAAATTGTTTCTTCTTTGCTTAATTTTATATTGTTGATTTGTTCTATGTTATCAAGAAGATAGACTTTAGCTTTGAAATCTTTTCTTGCAGTGGTTTTGATAATGGTGTTCATTTAATTATAATTTTGATTCTAAATGTTTTATGATTTTATTTGTTGCGCCTATACTTAATTGTGTATAATCTTGGCATATTCCTGATGCTTTGTTGTAGAAAGCCTCATCGTTCATTAGTTTTTCAAAGATCTCATCGAATTCTTTTTTATTGGTGATGGAAAACATTCCTCCAGCTGCAACGAGATCTACAGCTTCTATAAATGTCTTATATCTTGGACCTATTACGACAGGGCAACCGAATACAAGCGCTTCTTGTGTGTTGTGTATGTTGCTGCTTATGAAACCTCCGCCTACGTATGCGAACCGAGCATATTTGTATATTTTCTTTAAAATGCCGATGGCGTCAAGGATAAGAACTTTACATTTATAAGATTGTTGTTTGTCGTTGGCTGTCAGTTGGCTATACAAAACATAATCGTCGAGCTGTGAGGTGATTTGATTTATATGAGAACTTGAAATGACGTGAGGTGCTATAATCATGCAATAGTTGTCAGGCATTTGCTTTGAGAAAGGGATAAGAAATCTTTCGTCTGACGGCCATGAGCTTCCTCCGATGATACAGGTTCTGCCGTTGATGAATTCTTCAATCTCTGGAAATGAATGCGACTGTTTGGCTATTTCAAAAACGTTGTCGAAGCGAGTGTCGCCGGTTATCGTCACATTATTTATGTTAATGGAGTTTAATAGTTTGGCGGTCTCTTCATTTTGTGTAAAAAAATGAGTCACGTTCTTCAGTTGTTTTCTGAACCAAGAAGAATAGAATTTAAAGAAGTAATGTTCTTTGTGGAGCAATGCTGAAAGGTAATATAAAGGTATATTGTTTTTTTTCAGCACTTTCATATAATTGAACCAAAAGTCGTATTTGACGAAAAAGGCTGCTTTAATGTTAAAATTCTTTATGAGTTTTTTTGCGTTCGACATGGTGTCGGAAGGCATATAAGCGACTTTGTCGGCGAGTGGGAAATTTTTCTTAGGTTCGTATCCTGAAGGAGAGAAGAATGTTAATAATAATTTGTATTTCGGGAAATTCTGTTTAAGCTTTTCAATCACAGGAAGTCCTTGTTCAAATTCACCGAGTGATGATACATGGAACCAAATCCATTCGTCATTTTTGTTGGTGGATTTTAAGTTTTCCCATTGTTTTTTTCTTCCTTTCCACCAAAGTTGGGCTTTTTCGTTGCCTAATAAAGAAGCTATAGCGATTGCGCCGCTATAGCTTCTTATTGCTATTGAATATAGAAAATTCATGATTAATAATAGTAAAATTCGTCAGGCATTCTTTTATATGTAGGGATATATATTGCGAAACGTATTCCGTAATATCTGTCGATGTATGTGTTGTTGTCAGGACCCATCAAATTGAAATCCCATTTGCGCATAGGTTTTGTGTGAGCCTGGTTGAATTCTAATGAGACAGAGAAATTGAATACGCGAGAACTGCTTAGGAAAAGGTATCCTATTTCTCCAGAATATGCGAATCCGCCGCGCATTCTGTCGTAACCATATAGGTAATCGTTGGCGAGATTTGGTGGAGGCGATGCTGTGGAAGAGAACTCGATTCTCACTCTATTAAGGAGATAGCCCAAGCCGCCTTTGATGAAGAAGCCGCTGTTAGGGTTAGGGGCGCAAACGTTGAAAAGCTTGCCCACTTTAGCTTGTATGTTGTATCCGCGGTGGAACATGACATAACTGCCGTATATGCCGTCTCCTGTTATCAACTCGCCGTTGTTGTCTAAAATGATTCCTAAAATGTCTTCGCGGCTGGCGTTGATTTTATCTCCAAAAATAAAATTGCCGTTGGCTTCCCAAAGCCAGTTGTTGTCGGTCTTGTACTGAAAACTTGCGCCTATTGTCGAATTGTTTCCATATAATGTCTTGGTGTCAGCACCTGGAAATTGGTAAGAATATGCTGCGCCAAACATTGCAATAGGAATGCATTCTTTTTTTATATCTTTCTGAGCCTTAGCTATAAAAGAGCTTATTAGAACTAAAAGTAAAATAATTTTTTTTAATCTCATCTCAAATGATTTTTAATCTTGCAAAGATAATAAACGTTTTTAAGTGTTTTTTATTTTGTGTGAAATTAATTGTGTTAATAAGTGTTAAAATTGACAATTCATAAATAAATAATTTTTACCTTTGCAAAAAAGTTGTAAATATGAAAAAGTATAGATTTAATTTGTTAAGTATTATAGCATTATTCATAATAGCTTGTGTTATGAGCTCATGCGGTGAAAGAAAACCGAAAAACTATTTTACAATAGGTAATGATGTTTATGAATTGGTTTATGGGTCTATAATCAATAATGGTGAAGAAAACGGTACCTTCAATTTGGATTTGCGTCTGTATTGTGAAAACGAAAAAGATTTTATCAATTTTGGCATTAAATCCGTACAGGCAGAAAGCATTGAAAGCGCTACATATACTGACTATAAAGGCTCCTGGGTTTTGGGATATACTGCAAATGGAAGCTATACCAATATGGGTAACATCGTATCTGGTAAAGTTGTGATTGACAAATCTTCAGATGGCTATAGCATTGAAATAAAATGCGTTGACCAATATAGCAATAATATAGATGGTTATTTCAAAGGTAAATTGGCTAAGAAAGATGAAAATAATTTAGTTCATGTTGTACCTGAATATGTGCTTCCTGAAGAAATTTATGATGAGGTTACATCATATTTCCCTGTTTATTCTGGAATCACTCCTCCTGATATGAAAGGTGAATATGTATCATCACCTCACTATCTTGTATATCAGTCAGATATGGATGACAACGACTCTGTTCAGTTTTTCTCAGATCTTTATATGGGATTCATATACAATAACAAACAGATGAATTATTATAGTAAACAGTATAATGTCGAAAAAAACGATTATGAAGAAAATGTCAATTATGGTATGAAAATCACAGGTGAAAACGATAACTTTACATGTTATTATGTTGTAGATGGCTATGTTAACGGATATTATGCTCAGCAATCGTTCATTTTCAGTGGTAAAAAAACTGATGAAGGAATAGGGAATTTCCATACTGCTGTTATTTTGTTAGAGACAAGCGGTCACCCTAACATGCCTCCTAAGAATACGTTCAGAGTGTTGAAAGACTATGATGGATTGGCAGAACAAAATAATTGGATGTCAAAAACTGATATGAAAACGAGAACAACATCGGGCAGTGATTTGTTTGAGATGTGGATGAAATAATATATAAAAATGCTTGAAGAAAGTATTATCTCAGAATATATTCTTCCTAACGGAATAAAAATATTACATAAATACAGAGCAGGCGTTGTCGCGCATATCTCTTTGATGGTCAATACCGGAATGCGCGACGAGGCTCCTAATCAAAATGGGCTGGCTCATTTTATTGAGCACATGCTGTTCAAAGGAACTAAAAAGCGTAAGGCCTATCATGTGCTGAGCTGCCTCGAAAATGTGGGCGGTGAACTCAACGCATACACTACCAAAGAAGAAACCTGTATACACGCTTCTTTCTTGAGAGAATATTATAACAAAGCCATCGAACTAATTTCTGATGTCGCTTTTAATAGCACCTATCCGGAAAATGAATTGGAAAAGGAAAAGGAAGTCATCCTCGATGAGATAAACTCTTATCTCGATAGTCCTGCTGAAGAAATTTACGATGATTTTGAAAACAATATCTATAAAGGCCATGAGATGGGCCGTAACATATTGGGAACAAGAGAATTGGTAGAAGGATTCACTCGTGATGACCTTTGCAGTTTCCTTAAAAACAATTACTCTACCGACAGAATGGTCATAGCAACCATAGGTGACATCTCTTTCGAGAAATTCAAGAGTAAGATAATTGCTTATTTCGGTGATTATAAACGATATGATACTGTATATCATAGAACCAAGTTTACGCCTTTGCCTGCGTTTAATGTTGTTCATGAAAGAAATAGTCATCTTTCACATTGTATTATGGGAGGTATGGCGTATCATATTGATAGCGAGAAGAAAATGCAGATGGTGTTGCTCAATAATATCTTGGGCGGACCAGGCATGAACTCTCGATTGAATCTTAATATCAGAGAAAAATATGGTTTTGCATACACTATTGAATCTCAATATAATGCATATTCTGATACGGGAAATTTCTCTATTTATATGGGCGTGGATCCGCATTCGCTAGATAAAGCCGTAAGTTTGGTATTTAAGGAACTTGATAAGTTGAGATACAACAAACTTGGTACAGTACAATTGTCGAATGCCAAGAATCAACTCGTTGGTCAACTAGCACTTAGCAGCGAATCTGGACTTGGAGAGCTCCTCGCAATGACTAGAGCTGCTTTTTCAAAAGAAGAGATGGAGCCTCTTTCTGAAACAATAAGGAAGATAAGAAATTTAAAATCGGAGGATATTTTAGAAGTAGCTAACGAAATTTTTGATAGAGATAATATTAGTTTGTTGATTTACAAAGGTTTGTAAAAAATATTTTAAAAAAATAAATTTAGGTTTGTTTTTTAATTTTATTTATTATATCTTTGAAGTCTCTCAAAACTAATACGTTATGCTTACACAGAAAGACTCCGAAAGGTTGCCCGTTATAGGTATCACGCATGGTGATATTAACGGTATAGGTTATGAAATAATTTTGAAAACCTTATGCGACAGTAGAATTTTTGATTTGTTTACCCCTATTGTTTACGGACAATCGAAAGTTTTCTCTTATTACAAGAAAAATTTCAATATGGAGGAAATCTCGTATGCTATTATAAGAGATGCCCGTCAGGCTCAGCCAGGAAGGATAAATTTTATAAACCACACCGATTCAGAATTGAAGATAGAACCTGGAATATCTACGGAAATAGCAGGAAAGGCATCCTTTGAAGCGCTTAAGTTGGCAGTTGATGATTTGTATAAGAACAGCATAGACGCATTAGTTACGGCGCCTGTAAATAAAGGCAACATTCAGTCGGAACATTTCCATTTCTCAAGTCAGAAAAAATATATCAGCTCCTTCTGCCCAGAACAAACTCCTTTGATGCTGATGGTTTCAAATAGGCTGCGCGTTGGCAGCGTTACAAATCATATTTCATTGAAAGATGTGTCGAATGTGATAACGAAGGAATTGATTGTTAGTAAATTGGAAGTGTTTGGTAAAACGTTGCAACAAGATTTTGGCATCGATTATCCTCGTATAGCTGTCATGGGTTTGAATCCTCATTATGGCGATGGAGGGCTTTATGGAAAAGAAGAAATCGACATGATTATTCCTGCTCTGAAGGAAGCAAGAGAAAAAGGACTATTGGTGTTTGGACCTTTCTCTGCCGATGGTTTCTTCGGTTCTGCAGCATGGGTGAAATACGACGGAATTTTATGTATGTATCATGATCAGGCTATGGTTCCATTCAAGACACTTGCTGTTGACGGCGGCGTTAATTTCACAGCAGGTCTGCCAGTAGTGAGAACGGCACCAGACCACGGAACCGGTTATGATATAGCTAATAAAAATATAGCAGCCCCAGATTCGTTCCGTCATGCAATTTATCTGGCAATTGACGTGTTGAAAAATAGAGCGGCAAAAGAATAATTCATATCTTTGCAGTATGAATTGTACTGTTGAAAGAATAGCGTCTATTGTTGAAGGAGAAATAATCAATTCCTCTAATAAAGATTTAGTTGTCAGAGATTTGCTCTTTGATAGCAGGCTTCTTGTTACTCCTGATAATACACTCTTTTTTTCTTTGAAAAGCAATCGTAATGATGGCTGCAAATATATTGATGATCTTTATGAAAAAGGCGTCAGGATGTTTGTTGTGGAAAAGTCGGATTCAATTTCTAAGATAATCGAGAATAAAGATGATGCTGCTTTCATTCTCGTCGATGATACTTTGAAATCTCTTCAGAAAACTGCCGCTTCACATCGTGAGAATTTCGATATTCCAATAATAGGAATTACAGGCAGCAATGGAAAGACAGTCGTAAAAGAATGGCTCTACCAAATTCTTAGTCCGGAGATTTCTGTAGTTAGAAGCCCTAAAAGTTATAATTCACAAATTGGCGTACCAATGTCGGTGTGGCAAATAAATGATTCACACGATATTGCTATAATAGAAGCTGGTATCTCTCGGCCTGATGAGATGCGCAATCTCAAGGATATAATAAAACCCACTATAGGTATTTTTACCAATATCGGTCAGGCTCACGGAAAAAACTTCGATAATATTGATGATAAGATAGATGAGAAACTGAAACTCTTCTCTGATGTTCAGACTTTGATATATTGTCAAGATTATAAAGAAATTGCGGATAAAGTGAAAAGGCTGAATATCAATACTTTTACATGGAGTAGGAATGATGATGCAGCTGATGTTAAAATATGTTCCATAGAAAAAGAAAAAGACAATACAACAATAAAGGCTTTTGTTAAAAGTCAACGGACAACAGTCAACGGACAACAAGACTCAGTAAAAATAACTATTCCGTTTATTGACGATGCTTCAATTGAAAATGCAATTCATTGTTGGATTACTGCATTGATGCTCAATATGGATAATGATGTCATCGCAAGAAAGATGGAGTATCTTAGTCCTGTGGCAATGCGTATGGAACTTAAATCCGGTATCAATAATTGTGACATCATTGATGATAGTTATAACTCTGATTTCAATGCACTTACTATAGCGCTCGACTTTATGAACCAGCAGCATAGTCATAAAGAAAGAGTTGTTATTCTCTCTGATATTTTGCAGTCAGAATTGAGAGAAGAAGAACTTTATGATAAGATAGCGAAACTTCTTAAAAATAAAGGAGTTAATTTTGTTGTTGGAATTGGAGAAGCAATATCACGTCAAAAAGAAAAGTTTAAAATAAGGAAAGAATTTTATAAAGACACTAAAGAATTTCTATCTGATTATCCTGTTGAATCATTCCATAATCAGTTGATTCTCATCAAAGGAGCTCGTTATTTTGGTTTTGAGAAAATAAGCAAGATATTACAGGAAAAGGCACACGAAACGATTTTGGAGGTAAATCTTAACAATCTAGTTAAGAATATGAACTATTATCGTTCTAAGTTGAAGAGAGATACTAAGTTGATGGTGATGGTAAAGGCCTTTGCATACGGAAGCGGAACATTTGAAGTTTCAAATGTTCTTAAATTTCATCATGCTGATTATCTCACAGTTGCATATGCGGATGAAGGAATAGAACTCAGACGTAAGGGCATCGATTTGCCAATTATGGTGATGACGCCGGAAATGAATACATTTGAAAGCATCATAAAAAATAATTTAGAACCAGACATTTATAGTTTTAGAAGCCTTTCTCTTTTGGAAGACGCTATTGATAAATTGGAGCTTTCTTCAGATACTAAAATAGGTATTCATATAAAACTTGATACAGGCATGCATCGCCTAGGTTTCTTGCCGGACGATATAGATGAGCTTTTGTCAAGGTTAATGAAAAATAAGAATATCATCGTCAAGAGTGTTTTCTCTCATCTTGCAGGTGCTGACAGTCAGGATTTTGATGATTTCACGATGAAGCAGATAAAAGCCTATGAAGAGATGAGCTCTAAGATAGTGTCAGCTTTTTCATATAAGATTCTACGTCATGTCTTGAATAGTGCTGGTATCAGTCGTTTCACCGATTATCAATATGATATGGTGAGATTGGGAATAGGTGTTTATGGCGTGTCTCCATGTGAGGAAGACAAGGGCAAGTTGAAGAATGTGGTTTCATTGAAGACGACTATAGTTCAGATTAAGGAATATGAAATAGGAGAGACTATAGGTTATAGCAGGAGAGGCGTTATAGAAAGAAAGTCGCGTGTTGGTGTGGTGCCAATAGGTTATGCTGATGGGCTCAACCGCCGGCTTGGCAATGGCGCTGCATGTTTCTATGTGAACGGCAAGCCGGCGCCTATAATCGGCAATATCTGTATGGATATGTGTATGATTGATTTAACTGGAATTGATTGCAAAGAAAACGACTCGGCTATTTTGTTCAATGAAGATTATCCAATAGATAGAATAGCAGATGCTTGTGGAACAATACCTTATGAGATTCTTACTGGCATTTCGCATAGAGTGAAAAGAATATATTATCAAGAATGATTCTTAAAGTAAGCAGCAGCATTTTCTTGATAAAAATTAGCAAAAAATTCTTTTCGAATATTCATATTAATTTATAACTTTGTAGCGTTAAGAATGTAGTATAAAAACATAACAAAACAGAATCTTTATGTCAGAAAATCTTGTAATAATACCGACTTATAATGAAAAAGAGAACATTGAGAAGATTATTCGATATGTTTTTCAAATGCCAATGTCTTTTGATATTCTTATTATTGAAGATAACAGCCCTGATGGTACAGCAGATATTGTTAAAAGATTGATGAAAGAATTCCCTGAACGACTTTTCATTGAAGAAAGAAAAGGCAAGCTAGGTCTTGGAACAGCTTACATCCATGGATTCAAGTGGGCTTTGGCTCGTCATTATAATTATGTGTTTGAAATGGATGCAGATTTCTCTCATAACCCTGACGACCTCATAAAACTTCACGACGCCTGCGCTAACGGTGCTGACTTGTCGGTAGGTTCACGCTATATCACAGGTGTTAACGTCGTTAACTGGCCAATGGGAAGAGTGTTGATGTCATATTATGCTTCTGCATACGTAAGATTTGTCACAAGGATGAAGACGCGTGATACTACAGCTGGTTTTGTTTGTTATACTAGAAAAGTATTGGAAACAATAGATCTAGATAAAGTGAAGTTTATCGGTTACGCTTTCCAAATCGAGATGAAATATACTGCATGGAAACTTGGTTTTAACATTAAAGAAGTGCCAATCATATTCACAGACCGTGCTGAAGGAACATCAAAAATGTCGAAAGGCATTTTCAAAGAAGCAATCTTTGGCGTCATCAATCTAAGATGGAGAGGCATTATTGGAAAAATTAAAGCGAAAAAAGCATGAATTACATAATTAAAAACGCAACACTTGTCAATGAGGGAAAGACTTTCTTGGCAAGTGTTGTCATTTCAGGTGACACCATAGAGAAGATTATACTTCCTGATGAAAATGAAAAATTAGAACAATATGGTTCTTATCAGCTCATTGATGCCGAAGGACTTTATCTCGTTCCAGGTGCTATTGATGATCAGGTCCATTTCAGAGACCCGGGATTGACACATAAAGGCGACATCGCAACAGAAAGCCGTGCTGCTGTGGCAGGTGGCGTGACTTCTTTTATGGATATGCCTAACACCGTGCCTAATACTTTGACACAAGAACTTTTGCAAGATAAATATGATATCGCTGCTGAAAAATCAATGGCTAACTATTCGTTCTATATGGGCGTGTCGAACGACAATATTGATGAAGTGTTGAAAACAGACCCTAAAAATGTTTGCGGTATAAAGGCTTTCATGGGCTCAAGTACAGGCAATATGTTGGTTAACAAGCAGTCAACATTGGAACGTCTTTTCCAGGAAGCGCCATGTCTCATTGCAACACATTGTGAAGACGAAGCTATAGTACGCAGAAATATTGAATTGTTCAAGGAGAAATATGGAGATGAAGCTCCTGCTTCTGTTCATCCTCTTATTCGTAGCGAAGAGGCGTGTTACAAAACATCATCTTTTGCGGCAGAACTCGCATCAAAATATGGAACACAACTTCATATATTACATCTCTCGACAGCAAAAGAAATACAACTTTTCAATAATAATATACCATTGAAAGATAAGAAGATAACAGCTGAGACATGCTTGCACTATCTTCTTTTTGATGATAGAGATTACGAAAGAAAAGGGATGTTCCTTAAATGCAATCCAGCTGTCAAGACTGAAAAAGATAGAATGGCAATAATTCAGGGATGTATTGACAATCATATAGATATTTTGGCGACAGACCACGCTCCACATACTTTGGAAGAGAAAAACAAGCCTTATTTCTCGGCACCTTCAGGTGGTACATCGGTGCAACATCTCCTCATTGGAACTTTCGACCTTGCAATGAAAGGCGTCATTACAAAAGAAAAAGCAGTGGAACTTTTATCGCATAATCCAGCTATATTGTTCAGAATCAACAAACGAGGCTTTATAAGGGAAGGCTACTATGCAGATTTGACTCTCATAGATCCTAAAAAGTCGCAAATAATCACCAACGAAAACGTTCACTATAAATGTGGTTGGACGGCTTACTCTGGATTGGAATTGAGTTGCAGCGTAACTCATACATTCATCAATGGTGAATTGGTTTACAATAATGGAATATTTAAAGAAGATTATAGAGGTAAACGTTTAGCATTCAATAGATAATTATGAAAAAAATAGTATTGGCGATTTTAATGTTAGTCACATTCTTTTCATGTTCAAATAAAAATGATGTAAAAGAAGAAGTCTTGACAAGGCATACGGATGGTGGCAGAAAAGAAGTTCGTTATTACAAAGAAAATAAGGACGGAAGCAAAAATTATGTCAGAGAGACCTGGTACTATATGGAAGGCATGAAACATCTCGATGGTCCAATCGTTGATGGAAAAAGAAATGGTGTCTTTGAAACATATTATAAGTCGGGCTCATTGATGAGTAAAGGTACTTTCGTTAATGGAGTTAGAGAAGGCGAAGCTTTTACTTATTATGAAAATGGAAATGTTAAATACCAAGGTTTTTATGATAATGGCAAGGAATGTGGTATTTGGAGGTTCTATGATGAAAACGGAGATTTAGATAAAGAAGTCAACAGAGATTTAAGATGAAACTAAGTGTTTTCTCCGATGAATATTATATGCAACAAGCACTTAACGAGGCTCGTATGGCAGAAGAGAACGATGAGGTGCCTGTAGGTGCAGTTATTGTATGTAACGATAAAATAATATCCAGAGCTCATAATCAGGTGGAGCAACTTAACGACGTGACAGCGCATGCCGAGATGCTGGCATTGACAGCTGCCTTTAATGAAATGGGTGCTAAATATTTGGAAGACTGTACTTTGTATGTGACATTGGAACCTTGCGTTATGTGCGCTGGCGCTTTGGCGCATTCTCATATCAGCAGAGTGGTTTGGGCCTGTGACGACAAGAAAAACGGTTTTAGCAAGTACGGAAATCTTCTGCATCCTAAGACTAAAATACAGACAGGTGTCCTCTATGATGAATGTCTGAAAACTTTAAAAGAATTTTTTGAAAAGAAGAGATAAAGAATATGCATCATTTTTAAGAAAAAATCCATCTATTATATAAATAAAATCATATCTTTAGCAGAAATAATTTTGTCTTATAAATTTATTATAATATGAAGAAAATAAACTTTTTACTATTCTTTTCGATGATATGTTTGTTTGTCTCGGCACAAACTATCGAACAGACTTACCATTTTGAAAATCCTATAGTTAGCGAAATTCAAAACTACAATCAGGTTCAATTTAAAGATTGTATGCAGACTGCCGTTGAAGGCAATCCTTCATTGCCATATAAGGCAGTAAGTCTCTTGCTTCCATACGGTGCAGAAGCCGCATCCGTTGAAGTCGTCCTTTCAGATTTCGAAGAGATAACATTAGACAAAGAGATTTTTCCTTATCAGGCAGCACGTCCTTATTCAAAACCTGAACGTAAAGCTTTTGCTAAAAACGAAGAACTCTATTCGTCAAAGGGCGTGTATCCTACAGAAAATCACGGCGTATTAACAACTCATTATCTTAATGGCCACGCTTTTGCATTCACATCTTTCACTCCTGTACAATATGAACCATCTTCTGGAAAAGTGTCTTACGCAAAGACTGCAACAGTAAAAGTGAATATCGTTTCTGCAAAGAACGACAATTCTGCAATGTTATGGAATACACCTTATATTAATAGCAAGATTCAGACTTTGGCCGACAACCCTGAAATGCTCAGCACTTATAAGACTAGAGGCAGAGACATAAGTGCTTACGATATGTTGATAATAACAGGTGAGAATTATGTAGAGGGATTCAATGAATATATGGAATATTATGAAAGCATAGGTGTTCGTAATAGAATAGTGACAGTAAATCAGATTTACGCATCAGCACAAGGCGCTGACAACCAAGAGAAGATTCGTAATTATATCATTCAAGAATATAGCAACAATGGTATTATCATGGTGTTGATGGGCGGTGACGTCAATATCGTTCCTTACCGCGGATTGTATGCAACCGTTCAAAGCAGCAGCGTCTATACCGACAACGACATCCCTGCTGACTTATACTTCAGCGCTCTTGATGGAACATGGAACGACAACAATAATAACAAATGGGGCGAAATTGGTGAAGACGACCTCCTTCCTGAAATAGGCATCGCTCGTATGTCGTTCGATAATGCTTCTAAACAAGCTAATATTATCAACAAGACATTGAAATACCAACGTGAACCAGTTTTGGGCGAGTTCAGAAAAGTTGCATTGGGCGGCGAATGGTTATACGACAACCCTCAGACTTATGGCAGCGACTATCTCGAACTTCTTATTGGAGAACATGATGACAATGGCTACACAACAATCGGTATTCCAGAAGATTACAACTTTATCCGTCATTATGCTGAAAACGGAAACTGGGGCCCAACAAAATTAAGAAACACCATCAACGAAGGCGTTCAGTATGTACAGCACGTCGGTCATGCCAACACAAACACTGTAGCTGAATGGTACAATAGCGACATCACAGATTCCAACTTCAGCGGCGCTAATGGCGTTGAACACAACTATACATTCTTCCATTCACATGGTTGCGTTTGCGGTTCCTTCGAAGATGATTGCATTATGGAAAGAATGATTACAATACAAAACTTCGCCGTCGCTGCTATTGGCAACTCTCGTTACGGATGGTTCAACGAAGGCCAGACAGAAGGTCCTTCAGCTCACCTTCACAGAGAAATGGTTGACGCTCAATACCACGACCGCATCCCATTCCTAGGAATGCAGTTCTCTGATGCTAAATGTCAGACCGCTCCATTCGTCAATGCTCCTGGTCAATGGGAAGAAGGCGCTCTTAGATGGAATTTCTACGACTTGAACGTTTTGGGCGACGTCGCAATTAGGCCTTGGCTAGATGAACCATACGAAGCTAACATTCAATATCAAGAAGAAATAATGCTAGGCTCTTCTTCAATGGAAGTAGTTGTTAAAGATAATAATGGTAAAACTCAAAAAGGCTTCCGTTGCAGCGTAGTGTTCGATAACGAAGTGATTGGATTTGCTGTGACAGACGAAAATGGAGTAGCAGAAATCACCTTTGAAGGCGGTCTTAATATAGTTGGTGATATGAAAATTTATGTCACTGGTCTCAACGCTTATCCTGTTGCATTGGATGTAGTAGCTCTTAGCGATGCAGCTTATGTCGTTTATAATGAATATGCACTCAACGACGATAACAATCAAATTGATTATAACGAATCAGTGTCAATGAATATGACATTTGCTAACATCGGAACTTTTAATGCTGAAAATATAACAGCGACATTATCAACAGACAAACCTGAATATATTGAAATAACAAATGCTACGGCTAACATCGGAAATCTTGACGCTGCGTCTAATGTCACTATCGAGGACGCTTTTTCTTTCAAAGTGAGCGATAATGTTCCTAACAATACTGATGTTAAATTCGTCATCACATGCAGCGACGGCAATGAGACTTGGACAAGCAAATTCAACACAAAGATTTATGCGCCAGAATTGGAAATCGTAAAACCAGTTTCTGTTGAAGTAAATCCAGGTGAGGCAGCAACTGTTAAATTCAATGTTGTTAACAAAGGCAACAGCGCAGCTGCTAATACTGTGTTCAGAGTATTTTGTACTTTCCCGGAAACAACAGTTGAAAAAGATATATTCTATATCAACACTTTAGAAGCTGACGCAAATACAGAGGTTGACTTTACTTTCACTGTAAACGAAAACGCTGAAATAGGAACAGCTTACGAAATGATAATAGCTGCTTATTCTGGAAATTATATGACAACATCATCATATACTTTCACCGTCGGTAGCGTAACAGAAGGCTTTGAATCAGGCGACTTCTCAGCATATAACTGGGAATTCGAAGGCGACGCTGACTGGACAATTGCTACTGACCAAGTTTATGACGGACAATATTCTGTCAAGTCAGGAGCAATCTCTGGCAGTAGTGTCACAAGATTGAAGATAGTTGTTGAAGTAAAACAGGATTCAGAGATAAGCTTCTACAAAAAAGTCTCATCAGAATTAAGTTATGACTTCCTTAACTTCTATGTTGACAACAGTAAGAAAGGCTCATGGTCAGGCGAAATCGACTGGTCGAATGAAACATACACATTGTCAGAAGGCAAACATTTCTTGAGATGGGAATATGAAAAAGACTATGGCTATGACGAAGGCGAAGACTGCGTATGGATTGACAATATCAAATTCCCTCCAACAGCAGTTGTCGTTGACGTTGAAACTGTAACAGAACAAAATGTTGAAGTATATCCTAACCCTAACAATGGCGCATTCTGCATCGAACTTGGCAACATTGAAAGCGTTGTAACAATTTACAATACAATGGGACAAGTGGTTTATCAAAATGCTGGTTTAAGCAATAAGGCAGAGATAAGACTCGACAACATCAATTCTGGATTATACTTTGTTAACATCAACAATTCAGAAATGAATATCACAGAAAAAATCGTCATCGAATAAAAGATGAGTTAACCAATAAAAAACGGCGGGCGTTTCGTTATGAGACACCGCCGTTTTTGTTTATGAAGTATTTGCTTCTTATCTTACCACTATCTTTTCTGTGTAATCAATTTCAGAGTTTCTGATATTGATAAAATATAATGATGGACTAATATCACCAAGATTTATTTCAATTACATTTGTCAAATCTGACATCTGATAGACAGTCTGTCCCATCGCATTATAGATAGTAACATCGCTGCTTAAATCACCTAAACTAATGTTGAACACTCCATTGTTAGGATTAGGATAAATCTCTATATTCTTTTCTTCGACAGTTTCAATATCCACAATTACAGATATAGGAGGTAATTTAATATTATCAATCCAAGCACAATCCTGTCCGCTGTTATAAGACACATCTTTTGTATATGCCCATTTCAAAGTATGCACGCCTTTATTTATAGAATATTTTTCCATCGACCAATCCACCTCACCCGACCATGAATTCATCATCTTATCGTCGATATAAAATTCAAGGAAGTCGTAATTTGTTTCAGAAGATACCCTTTTATAAAAACTAATATCAGAATCGACTTTTATATCAAGGGTGATTTTTAAAACAGAAGAAGACATGTCAGTGATAGACGCAGATTTAGCGCAATATAGACCTTCGTATGCTTCATTTGGCACGACACTCCAAGAAGTAAAACTATTATTTTCCCAATCGAACTTAGTTAAATCTCCCGTTTCAAAGTCCTCGGTCAAAGCACCGATAGACACTGCATAACTGTCTATTGTAATATATTTTCCTGAATAAACTGCCGTCGGCATTTCGTAAGCGTAACCAAACATGGCATCATCAGAAACTGTCAACATCAACTCTATCTTCATCTCTTCGCCTGCAGCTAGACTTGCTATTTCGAATTCGTTTTGTTCGAGAGTTGTTTCTTCTGGAGGGAAGATTGAGAAGACAATATTATTGGCATCGCTGCCTCCTTTGTTGATAATAGTAAATTCCACTGTAGCAACATCGCCTGGATTAAGTTCCAATCCAGCAGGATTGACAATCTCAAATTCAGGAGCGCTGATGCTAACATCAAACTTACTTTCCCATTCTTCTGTGCCATCCTTGCAAGTGACAAAGAATCTCACCTTGGTGTTATCAGGAACGCTATCGCATATTGTGAAAGCGAAAGCATTTTCTAAATTGACAACATTATCAGTATCAACGTCACCTACATTGACAGTCGCATTAGTGATATTGACATATTCTGGCTTGTCGCAAGTCAAGGTCGCTTCAACATAACTGGCATTATTGTCACCCACGTTTTTAAACGACATATTCATAACGTGATTTTCAGAATAATCTAATTGTCCGTCATTGTCATTGATGGAATAATTATCCATTATCACAAAAGGAGTATCGGTCTTATATATAATCAATTCTTTTCTATTGGGGAAAGCATTTGGACCTGTGACAATAATATTTGCGTAACCGTCTTCATACAATGCCGTCTCGAAGATTATCTCAGCACTTCCGTCTTTGTCTGTCATGGCGAAACCTATCAATTCGTTATCATTTGAAAAATAGCTGCAGCGGAATCCTTCCATTGGTTTTCCATCATTGTCGGTCACTGCCAGTTTGATACTTTCAGTTCCTACCATAAGGTAAGTCTCACAATCGATGTTTGTCTCGAAAGGCTCGTCAAGCCATATAGGAGCTGCACCGTCGCCGAGTACGTTGAGGTCGTAATAGTTCCATCGTGTGGCGTCGAAGTTTCCGACCAAAGGTGCAGTCTGTATCTTTGATTCTCTTAGCGACATGGCGAGATTGTTCAACTTATCGTTATACTGAGCGTCAACGAGTTCTCTATGTAGATGTATTGAAGGACCGTCCCAACCGCCAGGACAATACCATCCATATCGTGAGTTGCCCGACACAGCAACGCAGAAGTTTTCAATCTTAATCATTCTCTCCATGATGCAGTCCTCATCAAAGGCGCCGCATATACAACCATGGGAATGGAAGAAGGTATAATTGTGGTCTATACCATTAACATCACGGAAGTTATCATCAGTGATGTCATTAAGATACCATCCAGCCACGAAGTCGTAGTTGGCATGACCAGCATGATGAACATATTGCGTTCCTTTATTGATAGCTTTTGCCAGATTCTCTCCGCTCCAGTTATCATGTTCTTCATATATGCGTGTAAAGTTGTAATCTTCTGGTATGCCAATGGTTCCGTATCCATGTTCGTCACATTTACCAATGATAAGTTCGAGGAAGTCGCCTCCGTATGTAGGAGTGTCGTCCATAATCTCACTGCCTAAAGTAATGTCACGAAACTCTCCCATAATAGGATTTCTCTGATATGACAATGTCTTATGAATCATATTATGCTGTTCTTCTTCGTTGGCAAAAGACAGACGTGCGATACCAATTTCAGGGAGCAGGTCAGACTCGAACCACTCGAAATCTATATCAGTATAACGTTATTGATTATCAACTACTTAACTTTTTAAAATTGCTATTTTTCGTGCTTTTTTGCCGGTCTTCCGCCGGTGGATTTTCATTAAAGTGTCCGTTTATTTATCTGTTTTTTAATAATTTATGCGTCCATGCTTAAAAACACGGACGTATTATTTTTTGTGTTTTTCTTCTTCCAAGAGACCTATTAGCCTATCCATCTGTTCATCTTTTTTCTCTAACAATGAGATAAATCTTTCAGAAATAGCATTAACGGAATTCCCAGTTCCTGATATCGCTACACTGTTATCTGATGCAATAGTGTTTGAATCTTTATAGAAATAACCAACACTTTTATTTGTTGCTTTTGCTATGGATTCTATTAAACCACTCTTAACATCGTCGGCTTTTAAGGCTGAATGAAGGCGTTGATCATTGTCAAAACCTAACTTTTTTGCTAAATCTGACAAATTAATTCCTTCTTCTTTCAATATTGCTTTTAATTCCTTTCCGCTCATAATCAATTATATAATGTTATGTGGATGTTTTTTATTTAGAAAAATTCAAAAAAAATCTTGCTATATAAACAATTTTGTTTGCTATATAAACAATTTTGTTTATTTTTGTCCCGATTTTCATTTCAATTTTCATCTGAAAATAGAAAATGGAGACAAAAATACGAATAAAAAACGAGATAATAATTTAAAATATTGTGATTATGACAGAATTAGACCTTAGAACGCCTTACGAGATTGCACAGGAAGAAAAACATAGATATGTATGCAATCGCTTCAAGGAACTTAGAGCGGAGTTTCCAAGCGCAGCACCTTACCGTCTCATGTGGATCATCGCAAAAGACGAGAACGTCAACATGACGGTGCCAGGCGTGAGAAATATTTTGGAGAAAAATAATTTGTATAAGGCATAAAGGTACTTCGCAGCCCTGGTCTCCGGTGAGAGGGAAGTTGGAAAGCTGTTTCTGCAAATCGCCAATAGTCTGTACGTTCTGAAATCCTGGGAATTTAAAAACGAATTGCAAGTAGCAGACTATCTCGTAAGAGAACACAATGCACAGCTTGTCTTGTGAAATCCGAAATACGGCCATAATTTAAAGTACACCACAAGACATGAAGAGAGAGTGAGGTTCGACACCTCACCACCGGACAAATGTTTAACCAATAAAAATTAATAGTTATGGCAATCAAAAAATTCATAATAGAAGTTGAAGAAGGTCAGTCTAACTGCAAGGATTGCCCTTTATATGTCGGATGGAGGGGCTGTATAAGATTCGCCAGCATTGATTGCGACAAATATGACTATTCAACTATGAAAATTACAGAAGATAACCAATAAAAATTAATAGTTATGGAAAAGTTAACTCCAGAACAAAGAGTGGATATTCACAGACACCTTCGAGAAATCATAAGAGTTTCCAATGTATTTGAAGATGCACTGGAGACAATGCAATCATTTGAAAGTCGCTGGGATGAGAAAACGTTTTTTGGATACTTCCAAGCGGAGACGTTAAACCACATTCATGAAATCAACAATATTATCTATAACCAATAAAAATTAATAACTATGGAAAAGTTAACTACAAAAGAAAAAGAATTTATCAAGAGTAGATTGACGAAAATACCAACTCTCTTGATGGATATTACTGAGATTTTGCATAAAAATTACTTTGAAGATCCTTACAGACAAAAGACTATTTTATTGAACTTCTTAGATGCCGCAGTTGATCTGTTAGCTCCATGTCGATGTCTTATTGATATTGAGGATCGTGAAAAATTTTGTTATCCAGACGATTTTAAAAGCGAAGAAGTATTAAAAGAAGCGTCACAGTAGATTTTGATAAGATTTTCGACGATCTTAACTATCACGATCAAGTTGCATTCATAACAGATAAGATGCAAGATTATCGCTTAAAAGACAAGTTAAACATCATCGACAGGGCATTAGCCGAAGTTGAAATTATGGACTTCATCCGCCAGCACAGAGACACGGCAATCAAGGTGTTAAAGGGTGAAGGTTTTGAAATTCATTAATAATTGAAAGTTGAAAATTTAAAATTGAAAGTTATGGGAGAGAATAAAAAATTGATATATCCTAGAATAACTGTAGAAGATTCACGAATTGATGAAGCGTTGTTTGCTTTGGAACTTCAACGCATAAAGATCCTGGATCTGAAAAAACAGATTAAAAATCTGTGGATAGCATTATTAACTCTGAATGCTGCAGTTATATTTCATATGCTTAATCATTTAATTTTTATGTAATGAATAAGTTCAAGTTTAAAATAGATTTCAAGTTCGTTTGTGACAGCGGTGTGGTTCATCGCATCAAGACAGGCGAAATGGAGCTGCCGCATAACGATTATTACTTTCGCCACAAGGCAACAGTCATGGCAATGAATATCCTTCTCGGCATGGCTGACTATATCAAAGAAGGAAACAAGAAACTAGAAGACTTTAAAATCATTTGGGAGGAATGAAAGATGAAATTACACTATTGTTTAATATATATGAAAAATGGTCAAATTGATAAGATATCTGATGATGTTTTCATCCGTACACCTTTAAAATCAATCGGGAAATGGTTAATTAATAGAAGAGCCAAATGGTTTTCACAGTTTGTTAACATCGAGGTTACACCTGTGTTCGGACATCCTAAAGAGTTCAATTTCATACTACAATCCAACATCGGCGAACCAAAAGAACACCCTCAAAAGGTTCAGGCAATCAATTTAGAAATTGCGAAATTCAGAGTCGATAAAGAAGTTGAACTTCTTAATAATACTCCTTTTTGCCAAAAGTTAGGCATAGAATTTAAAGCTATATGGGAGGAGTGAGAAATGAAAACGCTTCATTTAATTCTAAAGCACAAGTGGTATGACATGATTGAGGCGGGTGTCAAGAAACATGAGTACCGTGAAAGAACACCGTACTGGGAGAAACGTCTTGTTCAGGCGGTTCTAAATGGTCTTATTGATAGTGTTACACTTCATAGAGGATACACCAAAACAACAATGACTTTTATAATAGAGGCGGTAACGGTTGATTTTGGTTTGACATATTGGGGTGCACCTAAAGATGTTATGGTTAATATTATAAACCTAGGAGAAAGGATAAATTGATATGAATCCAGAATCAATCGAAATTGCAGGTTTCCGGATAGTGCAAATCGGCGAGAAGACCATAAAGATATATATGTTAGGTCATTCGGATGTCATGGCGATAGTGCCTATTAGCAACAATACAATAACAATAACTAAAAAATGAGGATATGAAAGAACAAGACGAATCTGCAAATAAAGATTTATCCATTGAAGAAAGAAAAAAAATCTTGATGGATACTCAGATAGATAAAGATATGAGTTATTCAGAGCGATTAGCTCAGTTAAAACGAAGACACGGAGTGTAAAATCATTTGGGAGGAATAGATTATGCATCATAAGTTGATGATACAAGCTATAGATCTGTATCTAAGACATCGTGAAAAATGTCAAAAATTAAAAGAAATAGCTATTAAGATTATGAACGATAATGACTTTTATGATATTGAAGATTTTGATTGTTCATATATACCAGGAGATGGATTGTGCTTTACCATTCATTTGGGTGACAGTCTTCCATATACAATCCCTTGCTCAGTATTTTTCTATTATTTTGAATACAATCATGTCATAGGTGATGATATTGTTGAAAATCTTAAAAAACTGTCAAGATATGAACCTCTATAGCGAACAGTTATACCGTCATTTTCAGCAGCTGCCGAAAGGCGATTACATCCGCATCCGTGACGAGCTTTGCAAGTTCATGAAATGGAGCCTCGCAAAATATTACAACAAAGTCATGGGCAAGACCCGCATCAATTACCAGGAAAGAGTCCTCATTGAATCTTTCTTTAACAAGAAAATTTTTAAAATAGATTAGTTATGATTCTTGCAGAAGATATATATGCAGCCACTAACGGTGGTCTGAATGTGCTATGCCATTTTTATAAGGAAATAGACCCTTCCAACCCTAAGAAGCCGCTGAAGCTCCGTTCTGATGACAAGCGCGCTTCAGCCGGATGTTATGAAAAAGATGGTATATGGTGGATTCATGATTTCGGTGGTAGCGATAATAAAAATTATAATGCCTTGACACTGGTAATGGAGAAGT
>JAEIGA010003960.1_pt1 | contig 22998 bp, 17 predicted proteins | sample 9270691 | NCBI WGS metagenome assembly JAEIGA01 (sample SAMN17057246, study PRJNA624740) | gut metagenome | biome: biome; isolation source: fecal sample | host: Bos grunniens | place: China: Xizang | collected 2019 | reverse complement strand
GTGCGCTTTCCTGCTTTGTACTCTCTCCAAGCGTGTCCTGAGAGGTAGCCGCGGATTACCATTTCTACCTTGAATGGCTCGCACTTGTGTCCGATTGTTACCATTGGATCTGGAACAGCTATCTTCCAGTTAGGAAGGATGTCTGTAGTTGCATCAAGGAATTTAGCGGCGATCTGATTAAGAACCTGACCCTTGAAAGGAATTCCCTTAGGGAGAACTACGTCAAATGCTGAAATACGGTCAGATACTACCATTACGAGGTACTCGTCGTTGATGCTATAAACGTCACGAACCTTTCCTACATAGTGAGCTGTCTGTCCTGGAAAGTTAAAATCGGTCTTTACAATTGCTTCCATTATATAATAAGTTTAGTTTATTCTCGACAAATCGGTCGCGAAGATAGTAATTTCTACTGATAATCAGTTAACTTAAGTCTATATTTATTACTTCCGAAATTTTGAAAATATTTGGCTCCAGGAATTTCTGGAATGCTGATATCTGTTTTTATAGGGTATCTCATCCAATGCTTGTCAATTACAAACGTTACAGGATTTTTTGTGCCCTCTAGGGTAAAGCCAAGCTGTTCATAAACGTTGCCTTCTGACCATTCAAGATCGGCGTAGGTCATGATGTCGTCTGGCTGCACTTCTTTGATGAATGCTTTCAGTACTTTGCCCATTCCGCCGCTGAGCCTGACTCCCGGTAGGGAAGCGTAGCGGGTCCACTCGTACGAACGGATTGTCTTGTTACCTTTGATCCATTTGCGGGCGTTGGAGAATGTAGCTACTGCTACCAGGGTGCCGGGGGAGAGAGATGCTTCACTGCGTTCAGCATGACAGTGACCGGTGTGGCGTTTGAGATAGAGGCCATAACGATATTTACATGCAGCATCGCCATAGCTGTGATGGGCCTCCAGAAATGCTTTGGCTGTGGCTTTGTCTATACGACGGATCTCACAGTTGCGGGCGTATATAGATGTGAAACAATCAAGATGCGCGAGTAATCTCGCCTGCATCATTTCTCGCTGCTTATTCCATCTGTCTTCTGTGATTATTATCAGTTGATTATCAAAATTATCCAGGTGTTCTTGTAAAACTGTGCTATATGATACCGCCTCTATTGTGGAATGTGATAATAAGTTGATAGGTAGTATGGTACGAGGAATTCCTTTGCGTGTTTTGGTGCTGATAATAATAATCTCATCTAAAATCTGTAAAGAATTTTCGAAACCTTTGCCATTTAAAAAGGCAGATATGTCCCTGCATAGAGTGTTCATGGTATCATGTCCTTAATGCAAAGATACAATATTATTACTTTATTTTATCAGAGTTGGCGTTAACGGAAGTTTTTATGTATGTTTGTGGATATTAAATATGATTCTTAATATGGTTACCTTCAGCAAAATAAAGTATATTATTCTAGTAATTGTATTGTCTCTGTCAAATATGAATATATGGGCTCAGTCTGCTGAGTCCGATAAGTATTTTGCACGAGGAGTTCAGTTATACGAGAAGAAGAATTACTATGAAGCGGCGCTGGCATTTCTGGAATGCTATAAGCTTGATCTTAAGGAATTACCTGAAAATAATGTACGTCGAGATTATGGTAAAATGTGGCTGATTGCATGTACTAGACATGATGTGCCTAAATCAATATGTGAAGAGTATTTAACTGATAAAGAGTGGTCTGACGAATACTTTGAATATCCACCGATTGATAGAAGAAAAACCATAGAATCTGATATATTCGCACAGAAAGCTGTTGAATATTACTCAAAGGGTAATCTAAAAGCAGCAATTCGAAATTATTTGCGATGTGCAGAAATTGAAAAGGAACAATTGGGAGACTTATGCTGGTGGTATGCACAAACGCTTTTGGCATTAGGTGATCTCTATGCTCAGAATTCGCAATATGAAGAAGCTAGGGATAAATATGTGAGTGCAGTTGATATTTTTGCAAAAAACAATAAAGAATCGATAGCAATTTGTGGATATTTATATGCTCTTTTAAAAACTAATAATTTTTGCTCGAAATACAATGTCTATCCAGATCTTCAAAATTCTACTCATAGACAATATATCGATGCGATTGGGCAGGCTACAATAACATACCTGCTACTGCTGGATGTGCAGAAGTTTGAGAAGTACGATAGTCTTTCCATAAAAATGTCAGCTGAGTCATATGGGACAACAAGTGTTGAATACTCCAATGCTATGAATTATAGGAGTCAATGCTGTTGGCTTCTCTCGCTTATGATTAAAGATAATCGTATAGAGTATTTGTCGCAGCATATAGAGTGCTTGAAGGCTTCACTTATTATTCTTGCTCAACTTGAAGATAATGCTTATAATGAAATTTTTATAGAACGCCTATGTGGCCTCTATAAAGGTTATCGCTCGCTGGATCCTGTAGCTAATAAAGAAGCTATGGAGCGCGTGAAGTTATATGCGGATGGACTTTTAAGTAGATTGCCAGCTGAGGAACGATTTAGTTTATATGTAAAATATTATAGTGGTTTTTTTGAGGAAGAAGATATTAAGGGGAAAGAAAAGTTTTATTCTGACATGATACAGTTTGCAAATGATAATGATTTGACTGATATGTTGTCTTGTGCAGAATTATATGACAAAATGGCAACCCTATGTATCAATGAGGATTGGGAAAAATATGAAAAATATCAACAGCAAAGACTGGAAATACTTAAGCAACATATCTCAGATGATGAATACATTGATGAATTATTCAATGTCTATAAGGTCATGGCTTTTTTAGCAGAGCCCAAAGGACAATTAGAGTCATCTCTTCTTGCCTATAGAAAATTAGCAGATATATACATGGTATATAAAAACGACATAGTGGGTTATGCCGGTATGCTTAAAAAAATGGGGCACATGTATTCTTTAATGGGTAAAGCTTCTGATGCTGTCGATGTATTAAATCAGGCTCTAGATATATATCGTAGGATAGGGGGGCATGTCGATGATATTGAAGATATCGAAATGATTAAGGATGAATTACATGTGGATATCAGTGAACTATTGATTAGTAGAGAAAAGGTCTTAGAAGCAGAAGGTTATTATAGCGACACTTATAATGATTTAACAGAACGTATTTATGAAAGATACAAACTGGATGGTCTCATCGAAGAAGCAATTGTCGAGCTAGATAGACTGATAGATTACTATTCCAAACTGCCTGTCCCAGTCTCGAATGAAGCAACTCCAAAATGGCAATTAGAGAAGGCATATTGTTTATATGAATTAACGCCTAATCAAAAGCATGATAATTTAATAGATTCGCTATTTGTAGATTATGAAAAATTGTTGAGGGAAAAGAATGATTTTGCTAATTCGGAAAGGTATAACGCCTTTGTATCTTATGCGCTGCATAAGTATAAAATTGATGATTATAAATCAGCAATTACTTGGGTGACAGAAGCTATCAATGTTTATCCTTATGTGACAGGTTCCACTCTGTCATTGTATTACCTATTATATACGTCTTATAGATACGATGGTAGGAAAGAAGAAGCTGAGGTGAATTTTAAAAAGTTTTGTGAACTGGTTGTTGCTGAAATTATGAATAATATTCTCTATATGAATCTTGATGAAAGGTGGAAATATTGGGAAAAACAAGTAGAGAATCTTAAATTAATATCTCGATATGCATGGAAGAATCCTACCGATGTCACTTGTGGAGCTGCATATAATTCATTGCTGTTAACGAAGGGTTTCATGCTTATGACAGAAGTTGCTTTGAAGAATTATATTGAAGATTTAGGTGATAAAGAATTACTTCGTCTATATGAAAGGGTTGTAGAAATGAAAAAACAGAGGGATGAATTGATAAGGAAGGAGAATATGGATGAGATAAGGTCTTGTGAAAAGGAATTACACAAACTGGAGCTGTCCTTGATGCATAGCCCGGCTTTAAAAGGCTATTCGGATGTATTTATGACAGATTGGAAAGATATACAAGCCTCTTTGCGAGATAATGATGTAGCAATAGAATTTGTTGAAAGAGAGTTTTATAAAGGCGAAAGATCATTATTGGCATTCTTACTGAAGAAAAATTATTCTGCTCCTCGAGTAATCCCTATAGATGGATTCCTAGAGTATTATGATTCCCTTTCAGCCAGCATTTCTGAGAGAGGCCTCTTGTATAAAAATGAAGTTCTTTATGATAAGATTTGGGGCGCATTAGAATCTGAGCTGGTAGGCGTAGATAATGTGTATTTCTCTCCTGATGGAGTTCTTAATACGCTTGCTATTGAGAATCTTTCAAGAAATGGAGATCGATCGTTATTCTCTAAGAAACTATATAGGTTGTCGTCTACAAGAGAAATATTAAATCAGGAAAACAGAAAGATCGGAAAGGCTGCATTATATGGGGGATTAGATTTTAATATGTATGATACAACAACTGCTAAGGAAGATAAAGATAAAAAATATCAGAGGGCTGCAGCTGTACATGGACTCTTGAGTGATCTTGCCGGAACGGAAGAAGAAATTACGCAAATATGTGAAGTGTTGAAAGATAATAGCTTGAATCCTGATATCTATCTTGAACGTAATGGAACAGAAGAGTCATTCAACAATCTTAGTGGGAATGATTATTCAATAATACATGTGGCTTCTCATGGTAAATATTTGCCATCAGAAGAAATGTCGGTAGAAAATGACCATGGAGAGAACCAAGCAATGATAAGATCATGTTTGTATCTGGCAGGTGCGAATAAAACTTTACTGAAAGGGGATGTGTTACCTCATGATACGAATGATGGTATTCTTACTGCAAAAGAAATTTCATTGATGGATTTAAAAACAGTAGATATTGTTGTCCTGTCTGCATGTGAAACAGGATTAGGAGACATAACTTCAGAAGGTGTATTTGGATTGCAGAGGGGATTTAAGAAAGCTGGCGTTAATTCAGTTCTGATGTCTTTGTGGAAAGTTGATGATTTGGCAACTAGCAGACTTATGACAGAATTTTATACTAACTGGATTGGACGGAAAATGTCGAAATATGATTCTTTGGAGGCAGCAAAAAAGGTTATACGTGAGACTAAGGGGTGGGAAGATCCAGAATATTGGGCAGCTTTTATTCTTTTGGATGGCGTAGAATGAACTATTTGATTGTAATTATGTAATTTTTTATAACTCCCTTCTGCAAAAAAATATTAACTTTGTCTATTGCGCTATTAGTGAAAACGAGTAAGCATATAAAAATACAATACTAATATGATTAAAGTAAATTTGGGAGGCTGCAACTCCTTTGTAAATGATGCAGAGTATAAGGCTTATGTTGAGAAGGCCTTGACAGCTTTTGATGTTCTCGAGAATGAGACAGGTGCAGGTAATGACTTCCTTGGTTGGAAACACCTTCCATCTGAGACTCTTGCAAGCTCACTTGTAGAAGAGTGCGAGGCAGTTAAGAATGCATGGGCAGCTAAGAATATCGATCTTGTAATCGTTATCGGTATCGGTGGTTCATACCTTGGAGCAAAGTGTGCTCTTGAGGCTCTTTCACACCAGTTTGCTAAGCAGCTCAAGACTAAGACTGAGGCTCCTGAGATTGTGTTCGCAGGTCAGAACCTTTCAGAGGAGTACATGTGCGAGCTTATGGACCTCGTTCAGGAGAGAAATGCTGCTTGCGTAGTTATCTCTAAGTCAGGTACTACAACTGAGCCAGCTGTGGCTTTCCGTCTTGTTAAGAAATATCTTGAGGATACATATGGTAAGGAAGAGGCTGCAGAGCGTATCGTAGCTGTTACAGATAAGGCTCGTGGTGCTCTCAAGTCACTCTCTACTCAGGAGGGTTACAAGACATTCGTTATCGAGGATAACGTAGGTGGACGTTTCTCTGTTCTTACTCCAGTAGGTATCCTTCCTATCGTTCTTGCAGGTTTCGATGTAAGAGAGATGCTTAAGGGTGCTCTTGAGATGGAGGAGGCTTGCGCAAAGAGATGCGAGTGCAATCCAGCAATTCAGTACGCTGCTATGCGTAATGCACTTTATGCACAGGGCAAGAAGATCGAGATTCTCGTAGCATACAACCCTAAGCTTACATTCCTTGGTGAGTGGTGGAAGCAGCTCTATGGTGAGTCAGAGGGTAAGGATGGTCTCGGAATTTTCCCTGCATCAGTAAACTTCACAACTGACCTTCACTCAATGGGACAGTACATCCAGGATGGCGAGAGAACTCTTATGGAGACTGTTGTAAGTGTTGAGAAGAGCAACCGTTCAATGCTTATCGAGAACGATCCTCAGAACCTTGATGGTCTTAACTTCCTTACTGGTAAGCATGTTGAGGAGTGCAACGCAATGGCAGAGCTCGGAACTAAGCTCGCTCACATTGACGGTGGCGTTCCACAGATCGGTCTTTCAATCGAGCGTATCAACGAGTTTAATATCGGAGGTCTCTTCTACTTCTTCGAGAAGGCTTGTGGTATCAGCGGATACATGCTTGAGGTTAATCCATTCAACCAGCCAGGTGTTGAGGCATACAAGAAGAATATGTTCGCCCTTCTTGGCAAGCCAGGTTATGAGGCTCAGGCAGAGGAACTCAAAGCTAGACTCTAAAAATACATGAAGCAGTCTTACGACATATTTATCAGCTATAGACGCGACGGAGGTGCACAATACGCCAGAATCCTTCAGTTAATGCTCGCTCAAAGGGGGTATGAAGTGTTTTTGGATTATGATGAACTTACTGACGGTGTTTTTAGTGAACATATCAAGACTGCAATAAAGAATTCAAGTGTCTTCATGTTGGTTCTATCTGCTCATTCGATGGACCGATGTATAAATGAAGACGACTGGGTAAGACAGGAAATCATGCTTGCTCTCGAGGAGGGCAAGCAGATTATTCCTGTAGATCCAGATAAATCATTCGATGGTATTCCGGATAAATCTCCGGATTTTATTAATACGGTTGTTAACAGCTACTCCAGATCTGAAATCAATTTTGGACAGACATTAGGGGTAACTGTAGATTTTATGATTGATAACCGTATTGTACCAATTGTCGGCAGACGTAATCGACAGGGTGTTTTAGACACAGCAGCAGATGCTGCTATCGCTAGGCTGGATAAAAAGGCTAAGCTCAGAAAACTTTTCAAAAAGCTTTGTAGTGTGGCACTACCTCTACTGCTGCTTTCAGCAGGTGTATTGGTCTGGTGTTCTGTTCGACAGAGTGAATACAAACGTTTCAAGAGCGATGTTATTCTTGCCGGAATGTATATGAATTGGGCGGCAGATGCTACTCTTGCTCAACTTAAGACTGTTCATGAAATATTGGGACATATGGAGTCTTTGGAAGGTGGCACTTTCATGATGGGAGCAGCTCCTGGACCGGATGGTTCATATGATAAGGATGTTGACCTTCAATTGGAAATTCCTCAGATTGAATGCAAGGTGGATCCGTACTATATATCTAAGTATGAGGTTACAATAGGCCAATGGGGAACGATAATGAAGGAGGACTATGATAAGGAGATGGCTAATCTACCAAAGACTGGGGTAACTTATTATAATTGTCTGGAATTCATTGATGCTTTGAAACGACTTACCGGACTACAGTTCTCACTTCCATCTGAAGCAGAATGGGAATATGCAGCCAGAGGTGGCGAACGTCCGGATAATACTGTTTATGCTGGGTCGTCTGATCCTGACAGTGTGGCATGGTATAGTAAAAATTCCAATGGAGTGGCGCATGAGTGTAATGCTCAAATATCAGGAATGGATGCTAATGGAGCAGACTTGTTTGATATGAGCGGTAATGTAAGCGAATGGTGTGATACTCCTTTCAGTCCGTATTCCAAGCCAGATGAAGTGTGGGATGATAACAAAGTAATGCGAGGCGGTAATTATGATTCAGAGCCATATGAACTTACTGTAACGCATCGTGATCCTATGCCAGCTGCGCATTCTCTTTCAACTTTGGGATTAAGACTAATAATTAGAAAGTAATATGAGAGGAATATTATTATCACTAATGTTATTGATTTTCTCTACCTTCTATGCAACAAGTCAAGAGTTGTCTAAGGAGGTGAAAACTGTGTATGAGGCATGTATTGCCTTGAGGGCAGCAGCAAAGGCAGGTAGTGAACCTCAGATGAAGGCGGCGAATAAGCTCTTGAAAAAATGTCGTCCTGGATATTTCGGTACATTATCCCAAATTGATAGAAATAAAGTTTCATTGAATGACCATTTTATTTTTGATACAGTTTTTGTAGATAGCCTGATTCAAAATAGAAAGGTGTATACTTTTGCTCAGAAATTCCATGACAATAGAAGGGGTGCATCGACTAGCAGCAATATCAAGGTGTATACTAGAGACTATTGTGTCAGAGCTAACGGAACTGCAAAATTTAAGTTCATAGCTCAGGAGAGACAGGAACTTGCACTTGTTACAGAGCCAGATGGAATGGTAAATCTGAAGGTTTACGATTGTAGAAATAAAATGTGGCATAATGATGATGACGGACTTAATACCGGAAAGCCGTATCATGTAAGAGTATTTGATATACCTGGAAATTCTGCTGAAATTTTAGTGGAGGTTATCAATAAGACAGATAAGGACGTAAGTTTTGTAATAATAAGTAACTGATGAGAAAAAGTTATATGAGGGGCCTGCTGATAATGATGCTGGCCCTTATTGTTTTCCATGCACATGCTCAGCAGACTTCTCCATGTGCGGGTAATTGCGAATGGGAGGTTATGATGCATAATCTTCTTGATGAGCCAGAGGCCATATTGAAATATGATGTTCAAGATAAGGTCTCCAGGGCAGATCTGCATCATCTTTCATATATGGTAAATATCATCAATCAGATACCTCCTGGCACATATACCAATGTGATAGTTGCTGAGAGGTATGCTGAGTTCTTGAGACTGATCATAATGGAGTATGTCTGTAAGGCTGATTTCATGAAAGAAATATCTATGGGTAGGCAGCTTGATGCTAGTCTGGATTATAGCACTGGAACTTATGCAGATATAATTTCAAGACTTCGTCTTGTGGCTACCATACAGCGTCAATGTGCACAAACAGAATATATGATGCCTTTATCGTTCAAGAAAGTGAATTATGGAAATCTTCATTTCTTGGAGCGTGTCCTTTATGGTAATGATGTGGTCATGGCTGGTAAGGATCCATATTATTCTGAGGTTTTGAAACGATTGTGCAAGACGTTAGATATTTCATTTGATATTGATACCTCAGAAGATAATATCCTTAATTACTTGCTATCAGTGTCTTCAGCAGGAAATGTCGAGGCATTTTCAAAAATATGGAAGGATATAGTCAGGTTGCGCCTATGTGTGAACACAATATGGCAAATGGATCTGAATACTATATTGATGTCATATGCATTGTCAGAACTTAGCATGGATGAATATCTGCAAGAATTCAATACTTCCATCAGAGAATATCATTCAGATGAATATTCAAAGTTGATAATACCATTCTATTCTATGAGAATACGCTCTTATGAGGAGTGTATGAATACCATGCATTATGTAAACGGACTCTTGAATGAAGGTAAACCTTATGCGCAATATCTTCCATGGGCGTGCCCGGAAGAATCCAAAACAGAAGGTTTTGAGAAGTACTGTGAGGCATTCATGAAATTGTGCAAGATTGTAATCAGGACATTAGGATATGAATTGAATGAAACTTTAATTGCTCAGGCAAATGATGGACTTGCTTCAATTCTTAATTTTTTCGGTGTGTCCAATCTAGGTGAACTCCTATATACAATAGGAAATTTCGCTCTAGATATGTTTTTCGAAGGTTATAATGATGCATATACCATTATTGAGGATTTATTGAGATTTGCCAAGATGGGATATTATGATCCATATCAGATGGCTAGGGTTGCAATGGTATATACAGATATAAGCTATAGCAAGGTTGAGGAAATTATTGATGTATTGCTTATTCCAAACATAGAATATCGAATAGAATTATGGAATCAGGGTGCTGATACAGGAGCCAGGATAGATGCTATGCTTTTAGCATCACTTGCTGGCCTCACTGTTAATAAAGATAAATATAAGGCAATGGCTGCAAGATATGTTCTGGAGATAGAGCAGTTCATTGCAAAATTACCAGAGGAAGAGAAGATATACTATTATGTCGCATTGTCGGATGTCTATTCGAACCTAGGTCTGGGATATAGAACCAGGGATATCATTAAAAATAATCTTGCTGAACTATATAAACATAATAAGGAATCCATGGATGCTACTATGTTTATGAGTTACTATTATCAAGGCAGGTATGATGATGCAATGAAATATGTAAAACCAGCCTTGAAGGCATCAGGGGTTACGTATGCTTTGGCATCAATGGAAACAGCTTTCAGGACTGAACATTATGGATTGGCTGCAAAGCTTGCAGATACATATTTGTATAACAGGTATCTGATGGTGGAGAATCTGTTGATGGCAACTGCTGAAAATAAGTCAGACTTGAATTCTCTAATAAGACAAAATGATATTAGTTCATTCAAGCACATTTTAGATACCTCATACGGAAAGAAATCTTGCTCAGACTTGCTTGCAAGAACTGTTTATGATTGGACTTTGATATCTAAAGGTGGTCTGCTCAAGTCTATGAAGAGCTGGCATAGTTATATGATGGAGAATGATGATAAGCTATTCGGAGCCTATGACTTATATAATGCCTTTTCTAAAGGTCAGGATACTGGAGATGTGCCTATGTCTGGAGAATATGCTTCGATTGTGTCGTATGAATTGGCAGATCAGATAAGAATGAATTATAGTTGGGGAGAAGTTGTTCCCCGTGTTACAGCCGATGATGTTATCAAGAATTTGCCGGTTGGATCATATGCTGTGGAGTTCTGTAATATTGCAGACGATTATTATGCCGTTTTAGCAGGAAAAGGATATAGGGCGCCTGAACTATACCGTATATGTTCTAAGGATGATATAACTAGCATTTCCGCTGATCTCTTTACAGAATACCTATACGAGGATGCAAAGAGTCTCAGGAAATTATATGATCTGGTATGGGAGCCCGTGCTTAAGCAGGTTCCTGAGGGATCGGATATATATTGTTCTTTAGACGGAATCTTGAATCTGCTCAATGTGGAATTATTCCGCGATGCATCCATGAGGTATGTAGGCGATGTATATGATATTCATAGAGTGTCTACTACTGCATCAATTAAAGAACCGGCTAAGATGGCAGACTTCTCTAAGGCTGTGTTGTATGGAGATCTGAACTACTATATGAATCATACAGAAATATCATCAGATTCGGACAAATATATCTATGATGCAGCAAGTGCTAAATACAGGGGTGCAGTGATGGATTATGTAGTTCCTCGTGAATTGCTTGAGGAGACTCGTGAGGAGGTCAGGACAGTTGCAGAACTGATGAAGAAGAATCAGGTCGACACCCTGCTTTTTGAGTGGAATAATGGAACGGAGTTTTCATTCAAGTCATTGTCTGGTAAGGATTTCGATGTCCTTCATATGGCTACGCATGGATTCTGGTGGGGTTCGGAAATGGACTTAAATGGAGAAAAGGTACATCCTATGAGGCGCTCCGGCCTGGTACTTTCCGGATCGGATGAAGAACCGTTATCATCTGATAAGGCAGGGGTTCTTTTTGCTCAAGAGATTGCAGACCTTGATCTTAGTTCTGTGGATCTCCTTGTGTTGTCTGCATGTCAGACAGCAGGTGGCGAGATTATGGAAGATGGAGTCTTTGGCTTGCAGAGAGGATTCAAACAGGCCGGAGTCGGAACGATTGTTATGACCTTGTGGCCGGTTAAAAGTGGCATGACACAGACTCTTATGACCTTGATGTATGAGAATCTGGGTAAAGGGTATAATACAAGAGAGGCTTTCTATAATGCTAGAACAGAAGTTCGTAAGCAGTATAAGAAAGCCTCAGATTGGGGTGCCTTTATTATCTTGGATTAACTGGCGGCGTGCCAGTCATTTGAGTAGATTGCCCAGCTGCTATCGTGGAGGTAGTGCTTTTTCCTGCTTCTGCTGACAGAAGTTCGTTGAGGGCAGTGCTACCTTCGTTTAGGAGAATCTTGGTGCTTGGACTTACGATTTCTGTCACCCATTTGCCTCCAGTCCACTCAGTCTTTACTCTCTCCCATGTCTGCATCAGTGGCTGTTTCATCTTTCGCTTGTATGCTTCACGCTTTTTGATCTTTTCCCATTCAGGATACCACTTGCTTCTGTCCCAATGAATCTTGCCATCCTTATCAATTGTGGTGTAGTACCTCTCATCGATAAGGCAACTTTCATTTAAGGTTACTTCAATCTTGTAATTACCTGTGCCCCAATAAGGTCTGCCATCAATAACTCCTATGAATGAACGTGGTACCATGAATGACTCTCCGGAAAACATGATTTTCTTGAGTTGCAGCTCTTTAGCTTCATCTTCAGGATTATCTGGCATTGTATATCTGAAACAACCTGTGCTGTCCAATGACTCCTTCTCAATTTTGAATTCCAAAGTGAATGATCCCAGTGACTGATCTTCGGTAATCATTATTGCCTCATTGATCCATGAAGATTTTATGGTTGTGTTGACCCTTACTGTGAAGTTCTTTCTCTTTGCAAAGTCAAGCGGAACTCTTAAATCCATATCATTTATTGAATCATTAGGTATTTCACACAAGTAAGGATGAAATTCTAGTGATTTAAGTTTTAACTGGAACTTTGAGTGATGGAGCATCCTTTGAATTCCGGTTTGGGTAGTGTCGAGAATGAACTCAGCCTCCATTACTTTGACTTGAACAGTATCATTAACCGTGATGCACTGACGGCATGTGAAACCTCCGAAATTTATGTCAGTAAGGTCTAATGCCCCCTCAGTGGAAGTGCTCTTGTAGAAATCAGGTACATTCATTGGCATATTTATCCTTTTCTGGAAGGACGACTCAAGTATAACAGCCTGCTGCCAATCCGCACGATGACTTTTAACAGCTGATGTGAGGTATTGTATACCTAAATCAACAAAACTACTGACAGTGCCGATTAATTTATTGCTGGTCATTGAAGTGTAACTGGTGGCAAACGCACTGAGTGCGAGTCTGTCCCCACTGGCAATTGACCTTTGCTCCTGAGCAATCTGTTCATTGAGGTTCGTCAGGTCAAGATCTCCTTTAATATCCAGATAATATTTCCTTTGACCTTCAATGGTGGCCATCGGACTTTTCTGCGCATATGCACCTATGCAAATTAGAGAAAAACATAATGCGAATAGAATCTTTTTCATATTTGAGGTATTAAATGTTATCTATCAGTATGAATGCATTTCTATATTGAGGCTTGTTGTAGACAGGTGTTATTGAATTGTTTTTTGAGCCACGTAGCTTAGCTGTATTAAATCTATAGAGCCCTGCTTCTTCATCTACTTTCATACATTCTCTTGCGTAATTGAATGCCTGGTGGATGCTCATCCCTTGTCCCAATCCTTCATATAATTTGATCATTAAGTAGCAGGTCGCTTGGTCGTTAACGCTCCATAGGCTGACAATCATAGCCTGTACTCCTGCATTCTTTAGACCTCTCTGCAGACCGTAAACACCGTCTCCACTTATTTTACCCAAGCCAGTCTGGCAAGCAGATGCTATGAAGAGCTGCACGTTGGATAAATCCATTTTTGATATCTCGCGGGCAGATAGGATGCCGTCTGCATGCGACGGGTCAAACTTTGGATTGTTTAGATTACCTTGTGCACCTGAAAGAATGAGTACGCTTTTCGATAGTATGTCATCACTGGTATATATCTGTAGATCACCACTTTTCCTTGGCGAACCTCCAAAATATCCGTGAGTCGAAACATGTATGATCGGGTACTTGTTAAAAAGTTCCTCGACCTTGCATTCATTCAATGTATTTCCGTCTGCAAGATAGTCGGATTCGTTATTGCGTTGTCCGTAGATAGTTTCTACTTCCAGTTTTGCCCCAGGAAGCTTCTTGAAATATGCGTTAGCGTCATAAAGCATATTATATGCTATTACATCATTGCTGAATGGAGTGTCAGTGATGATACTATGCATGTAGTCAACTCCTCCGCACAACAGTACAGACCGTGTGTCCAGCTTACTTCTTGTCTTCAGTAACTCTCTTGTACTGGTGAGTCTATGGAAAGAAAGATTTTCCAGTAGCGGTGGTAGCATATATTCAATTGCAAGCTGATGAAATATGCCGTCTGCTGAGAAGTACACTTTATCGCATTTATGTATCTCCTTCGCGAGTTCCGGAGTCCATATTATCTGTCTGATCTCTGTGTCATTGTATAGAATGTCTTTCAGGGTACTATGGTCGGATGTAAGGGCGCGCATTACAGAAAAACCTCCTTCCAGGATGTGGTCTAGAATTTTGTCAGTCTCTGCAATGCGTATAAAGACTGGAGTCTCCTTTCTCATATTACCGCTTGACTTCTTCAAAACAAGGGCTCCGATCATCTTCTTGTTATCCTTCTCATAGCATATAAACTCAATCGCGCATTCGTCCTTTTTAAGTTTTTTGTACAGATCTTGCCATGTCGGAGATATTGAGGAATTCTGTCTGGTCGAGTATTGCAGGAGTATAGATTTGCTGAAAAGGGCCACGTTGTATAGAAAGCTGGCATCTTCTGATTCGATACGGTAGCAATCTGTTATGAATGGATGCATTCTAAGCCAGAAACTCTCCCTCTGCAGATATGTCATGCTGTTAAATGTCGAGCAAATGCTATCTTTCTTATGCTCGAAATATTTCTTGTAAAGTGTTGAGGCTTCTTTCATGTTGCTATCCTCTGATTCTGCCTTAAGTGCAGCAATCTTGGCTCGTACACGAATGCTTTCAAATTTATCATCCTGCGGGAGAGTGTATGACTGAGGTATGATTTCTTCAGCCTTGGATACTATATTCTCTGCTTCGTCGAATTTTCCGCATCTGGCCAGACATAGGGCATATGGTCGCAAATATGGCCTGACTATATCTTTTGTGCTTGCCTGATTCACGATATATTCAATATACTCAAGCGCTTCAGTATAATATCCCAGTTTATAATAGAGTCGAGTTATGTCATATAACGTATTTCTCATATCAGTGTTTAGCTGACCTTCGCTGAACCATCCGAGGGCACTTAAAAATGCGCCATACGCCTTGTCATAGTTACTATCTTCCATATCTGCCATGCTGTAATGGAAGTTACCTTTGTCCTTGAAGTACGCACCTTCAAAATATGGAAGATTTGGTGCCTCGGTATATTTAAGACTATCCAGCAGACGTCTGCTTTCCCTAAGGCTTTCTCCCATTTTGACATAGTCGTTCACTTCAAATGCCTTCTCGCATTCATGATGAAGTTTTTTTAGTCTATGCAGTACAGGATCTGTCACCTGCCCCATGCAGGGCAGTAAGACCGCGAAAGCAAAGAATATACATAATAACCTTTTCATCATTTGCGAGAGTTGTGGTTGATGAATATGAATGACAGGTTCTGAAGACTAGTGTTTGTTATGCATATGTTGATAACATCATCAGGGGAGTGTACTTTGTCGATAATGAATTCAAGTCCTCTTTCAGTTTTCTGTGCAGGGATATTGATGCCTTGGTATTTGATAGTGACTGTAAGTACGCTTTTACGTGTACCAGTAGTGTAGTCATACGGGACTATAAGGAAATGCTGACGTCCTTCCCTGAAGGATAGGCTGCTTTGCAACTGCTTGCCTGCCTTAAGGATAAGTTCATCTATTGAATAACTGTAATTAGGGTCGTTTCCGTTACAGAACAGGTCTGCGGCATTGGTCGTCATGGTACCTCTGGCTGTTTCTATCTGATAACAGATATCCTTTAATGCACAATACTCAAAATCATCTCTCCATGAGCATAGGACTGATTCGTCTGTACAATTGTATGTGAATTCGGTCATCATTGTCCATTGATTGTCGCTGGACATCATTTTCTTGACTTCGTCATATCTGTTCGGACTTGTCCTGAGTATCTTTACATACTCATACAATTTGTCGATATGAGATTCCTTCTGTATCTGAGCTTCCGTTGCTGATATAGACAACAGAAAGACAATGATTGTCAGTAGTTTTTTCATGGTAGGTCTTTTTTATGCGTCCATCTCTTCCGGCCAAGGGTCCTGGATTTTACATTGCTGCTCTAAAATAGCAGTGCTTTTGATCCGACGTTCACGTTTGATACTAGCCTTTAGCCTCTGTGACGCCATTTTTGTAATTTCTTCAGCAGAAGGCCTTTCGTCAGGATTAAATGCAAGACATGAGCATATAAGAGAAGATAGGGAAGTGCTATAGCGGTCTTTAGGGAGGGCTGGTATCTGTGTACACGCCTTTTGAGCCTTGCCGCCTCTTCCGCTGAAGATCTGCACTCCCATTATCATCTGGAAAACAGAGGCTCCAAGTGACCAGATATCACTTTTCGGCACTATGTGTTTTTTGTCTTTACTCCATTCCGGTGCAGAAAATGCATGCGATGTGTCATCTTCTTCCAGACAGAGCATTTGTTCACCAGGCTTGAAACATGCTCCGAAATCTCCTATGGCAAATCCGGTGTCCGTAATAAGTATATTTGATGGCTTTATATCATGGTGTATATAGCCATTGTCATGGATGTGCGCAATACCGGATGCTACATCGTAAAGGAACTTCCAAGCTGTCTGTTCGCTACAGTACCCGGCGATTCCGTCGGCGCTTCTTTCCATGCAGTGAGGCATCACAATGGCATTTTCTCGAAGAGCTAGCGGTCTTATGATCTCAGGAATATTAAACATACTCATGAGTGCATACTCTCTAGCTGCACTTGAGCAGTGCTTTGTTGTGACCTTGCAACGAAGTTCCTTATCCCATATATGTTCAATCCTTACCATCTCCTTCTTGCTTTATCTATTTCTGTTACAGGTACGCTGAAGTATGTTTCTTTTCCATCTTCACCTATTTGGGAGATTACTCCTATTGCATACACCTGCCCTCTGCGCCTTATCATGACCGGTCCTCCGGAAAATCCATGATACATTCCTTCGCTTGACTTGTGTTCGATACATCTGCTGTTTTCTGTATAGTCAAATGCGATTTCACCGCTCTTGAATTCCGCTTCAGCTTTATTTGCACGAAATCCCCAATGAACGACCTGAGTCCTTCTTTTCATCAGGTTGACAATATCTGATGATGCTGTCTGTATGGCTCCAGTAATATCTGTCTTGACGTATGTTATGTCGCCGAGTGCGCTTCTAAGCTTGACGTTGCCTGTCTCCCTCCATAGGATACGGTCTTTAGGACCGCCAAGGTTGCGTATGATGTCATGTTCAGTATGGAACATGCATGTGTCAGTGCTGAATGTGTGTATCACATTCTTATGTTCAGTCATAACAGTGCAACGGCTGATGACTCTTTGGTATCCCTTTGAAATGGAGTCTTTCGTGTGATTGAATGTTTCGCTACTGCTTGCCCATCTGGCAACTTCTGCAAGCTCTCCCTCTCCCTCCAGACTTTCTTTTCCAGTCATAGGTATGGTTATCCAAGGCTCAATGCAATGCCTTGCTGTGATGAAGCGACCGTCTTTGCAGAAGAAACCAGTTCCGGAACAACTGTTGCTTGCCAATCGTATTGAGGCGATTGTGGTCACGTCATATCGTCCTCCCGCTGTGTCTACCTGCTGAAGAAGCACTTCGTTTACAGTTATCTTGCATATTGAACTCTTGAGATCTTCAATATGTTTTTCAGATATGATGTTGAGACCTTTTATGAAGATTGCAGTTCCGATAACCAGAATTATGAAGCATGCTGCAGCGACTGAGGCCCAGATACTTTTTTTGATGATTTTTGATGTGTCTGTAATACCGTTTTCTACCTCAGTGTAGAATCTGAATTCTGCACCTGCTTCCTCAATAGAAACGACATCTTTCTCATTCATGTAGTGGACCAGGTGGAGTCGCTCCCCATTTATACGGATGTCTGCAGTATCATCAATTCTAACGATACGCCATGTACTGTGGTCATCATTGCGAAGTAAAACAGCATATGTGCAGTCATCATATTCTCCAGTACCAGAAAAGTGAATTTCACATTGATTACTATCGCCGATATATGCGATGTCTGAGGTGCCACGAATGACCCGTCCGTCGCTAAATCTTATTTTCCACGCTCTGCTCATGACTGACCTCCTTTCTTGAATGTGCTGACTATGAGAGGTAAAGCTGCAGAAATGCAGATGTCATATATATTTACGTTGTTTCCTGTGACATCGCTCCTAAGGTCCTTATATGCTCTAAGGTCATAATGAACGAACTTGTCTCGGAATGTCTTTTTTTGAGATATGTCATCTTCAATGACTTGCTGCTCATGATCATTTGCCGGTCTGTATCCCAGAAGTAGTTCTTCTACGCTCCATCTGTTGTGTTCCACTTCTGCGAGGCTGGCTATTTCTTGTGCAGAAAGACTATACAAAGTATTCCAGTCCTGGACAGTGTATCCGATTGAACGCATCTTATAACCGACTGTCATTGCATGATATATATTTGACCACTTCTTCGCGTTAGAGAGTCTTTTCCATGATTCCTCCAATTCATGATGGTCAATGTCGATAGGAACAAATATTTCCTTCGTGCTGGCTCCGGTTGCAGAGTTATCATTGTAGCAGCAGTCATATACATGGTTAATGACTTTAGCCATTTTTACCAGTGGCATAGCTACATCGAAAGAACATTCTCTCATTCCAAACGGAATAAGTCCTGGTATCTTTTTGCTGTAGAGCATCTGCAGCATTGCTGCATCAGCAGTTCTGATCAGTACCGGAGTCTCTTGTGTAGAGAAGTTTTGCGGTAGTTTTACTGCTGAAGCTATATTTACACCTTCATCTTCATGACACAATATGACTGTGAGTAGCTGCCTGTCAGAGGATGCCCATGAATTTAATTTGTTGCGTAGAATAGCTGAATTGATATCTCCCTTTACGAATTCCCATTCTATATCGACAAAGTCTTCTCGCGTATCATGGTATTGAGGACGATGAAGTGACTTCACTATGTCAGAACATTCTGTGTTCAAATCTACAAAGCGGTAGTAGCAATTATTGAACAGGTGCTCATGTTTGCTTATAAATTCTCCCATCGTCGTGTCGATGTGAGAGTCTATCATGGTAATACGTGTTCTCAGTCTGTGATTTCTCGTATAGTTGGGGAAGTGGCAAGTCAGGGATGCATATTTTGCAATTTCTTGCGACATAGAGTTCATACCCAAAATGACCAGGTGGACGTATTTATCTGAGGTGTAGCCTATCTGTTCCCTGTCAAGGTTTGGATATGGTGTGTTTTCTGACAGCGATGCTCCGGTAATCATAGCTGCCCAGAGACTTTCATGTGAGAAAGGATAGATTTCAGCCTTCCCTTGTAAACTGGCATCCAGATCCCATGTCTGCATCATTGACATGATGTCAGGAGTGTGGGTGAGGAGATGTATTCTGATAGCTCTTTCGGAATTATGATTCTTCAGTATTGTGGATATGTATGCTATGTTGCATAAATCCTCTGACATTGGAGAAACGTTGTTCTTGAGTGATGTCGCAATAACAATTTCATCAGGAATATCACTACCTGAATGCTCCTCAATGCTCTTGAAAATTACAGGATTTTCACCCATTTCGCGATATTGTTCTGAAATGGGAGAAACCATGTTATGCTCTCCTATTATATGTATAACCTTTTCTGCCATATAAATCTTTGAGTCAAACAGACAAATATATGAAATATGTTGGATTTTTATGGCAGAATCAGAGGTAAAAAAGAAGGTGATGTACCTCATGGTGCACCACCTTTTTGTTTTAATGGATTTCGATTTCTCTTTTTTCTTCTTCGGTCTTTGGCTTGACCATCTTTGGAATACAGATGTGAAGGACTCCGTTTTCAACTCTTGCCTTGATTTCGTCTCGTTCTGCGTTCTCCGGGAGGAGTAGAGTCTGACGGAATTTTGAGCAGCTGAATTCGCGGCGGATGTAGCGTACGTTCTTTGCCTCGCAACATTTACCCTCTTCGCATTCCTTCTTTTCTTCCTTTTCCTTCTTTTCCATTTCGATTACAAGGTTGCCGTCCTTGTTCACATGAACCTTGAAGTCATCCTTGGCCATGCCGGGAGCTGCTAGCTCGATGCAGTATTTGTTGTCGTCTTCGATTACATTTATTGCTGGTGACTTGAAACCTTTGTTTTCAAGGCTTACATTGTCGAAAAGGTCATTGAAGAAATCGGGCATAAAGTTCTGTCCGAAAAATTTTCTTGCTGGTAACATATTATGTTCTCCTATATTTTGGTTAATACTTATTTCGCCCACAAAATATCAATACCTATACCATACGACCTTTCTCGAAAATAATTATCTTTGCAAACTGTGTCATCCTGAGTTCACTCTTGTCATCCTGAGTTCACTCTTGTCATCCTGAGTTCACTCTTGTCATCCTGAGTTCACTCTTGTCATCCTGAGCGAAGCGAAGGAACTGAACTGAAAAAATTAAAACAATATACAATGGAAAAGAAACTATACCCTTTGAAATTCATTTCAATCGCATCAAGAAGACCTTGGGGCGGAAGCGCACTTGTTAAGAAACTCGGTAAGCATTTCGTAGAGTGCGACGAGGAAGGAAATGAGACAGTTCTTGGTGAGGATGTTCTTATTGGTGAGAGCTGGGAGTTGGCTGATATGGGAATCGAAGATTCTGTTGTCGAGAATGGCTGGCTTGCAGGTAACACCATCGGTGAGATTATGGAAACTTACCTTGAGAGAATCGTGGGTGAGAAGGTGTATAATTATTATGGACGTCAGTTTCCTCTTTTGATCAAGTTCCTTGATATCAATGATAAGCTTTCTGTACAGGTGCATCCAGACGATGCTGTAGCAGCAGAAAGATACGATCAGCTTGGTAAGGCTGAGATCTGGTATGTGATGGATGCAAAGCCAGGTGCCGTTGTATATGCTGGATTCAATCGTGAGGTGTCAGCTCAGGAGTTCTATGACAGATGTAAGAACGGTACTGTAGGCGAAATCATGAATGAGATTTATCCTAAGCCAGGAGATTCAATCTATGTGACTCCAGGTACAGTTCACGCTGCAGATGGCGGTCTTCTTATCGCTGAGATTCAGGAGTCTTCAGACATGACTTTCCGTCTCTATGACTGGGGCCGTGAGTTCAACCCGGCAACTGCCCGTAAGCTTCACCTTGAGGAGGCAATCGATATCATTGATTACAATGCATTCAATCCGGAGCTTTATAAGAAGGGTCCACTTTGGGGAGAGTCAGATCACCAGCACACTGTAGAGACTCTCGTTGAGAGCCCTGAGTTCAATGTTGCTAAGTTGAACTTGACAGATCCTCTCCATATCTATACAGAGAAGTTTGAAAGCTTCATTATTTACATCTGTACAGAGGGTGCCGCGTCAGTGCAGGTTCCTTCAGTTAATGAGAAGGGGGAGGCATGCATGGATTCATACGAGATCTCTAAGGGTGAGACAATTCTTATCCCTGCTGAGCTCCCTGACTTCTACCTTGTACCACGCGATCGCGAGACAGTGCTTCTTGAGGCAGTTACACGTCCGGTAGAGGCTCTTGATGAGTACATCGACCCTACGACAGAAGCCTTCCTTGAGAATGAGGATTATGAAGGCGTTGAGGATGAGGGAGATGATGACGATATCGACGATACTCCAGCAGGAGCAAGTCCATTGAATTTCTTCAACTAACAATATGACTGAAGTAAGAATTGATAAATATCTGTGGTCCATTCGCGTGTTCAAGACACGCAGTGAGGCCACAGATGCTTGTAAAGGAGGTAAGATTCGTGTGAATGGTGCCGACATCAAGCCGTCAAAGATGGTGAAGGTGGGCGATACTATAGTTGCACGAAAGGGCGCAGTCACATACACTTATAAAGTATTAGACCTGATTGATAAGCGCCAGGGACCAAAGTTGGTTCCTAATTATGCAGAGAACTTGACTCCACCAGAGGAATTGGCGAAGCTCCGTGCGCCTGTGGAGACATTCTTTCTCAAGAGGGATCGTGGTGCAGGACGTCCAACAAAAAAGGACCGCCGACAAATGGAGGCCCTTTGGGATGATCTCAGCTTCGATGTTCCAGACGACATTGCTGACCGCTTTGCCGCTGACTTCGGGCTGGATGATTAATTACGCGTACAGATTGAATTATTCTGCTTCCTCTTCAGTGATTTCCTTGAAATCCTCTGGTCCTACAAAGCAAAGTGGGCACTCAGCAGGTGCAGTTTCTCCCTCATGTACATATCCGCAAACTAAGCATTTAAATTTCTTTGCCATAATATTATCTCCTATTTTTAATTTTGAATAATTCTAAATAATCTACTGCAAAGGTACAGATATTTTTGACATCTCCAAATCTTTTTACACGTTTTTTATGGTTTTTGCAGCGCAAGATAATTCTAGTTTCGACGACCTGTTCAGATATAATTACAGGCCGCTCTGCCTATATGCTCTGCATTACCTTCAGGATGTGGATTTGGCTGAGGATGTAGTTCAGGAAAGCTATGCGGCTCTATGGGAGAAGCTGCAGGAAGGAACACATGTTCTTAATCGCAAGTCCTATTTATATATGATGGTGCGCAACCGCTGTCTTGACTATCTTCGCAAGAAAGGTATCCCGACCGAATCCCTCAAACCATACGACACCTATGGAATCATTGACGATGATGATGCACAGGAGCGCTCGCAGACTGAGGCACGTCTTTGGACCGCAATTGACAGTCTTCCTGAAAAATGCCGTGAGGTGTTCATTTTGAGCAAACGTGACGGTCTCAAGTATGAGGAGATTGCCGAGGAACTAGGACTATCAGTAAACACCGTTAGGAACCAGATCAGCAAGGCACTGAAAGTCCTAAAGGAGGGTGTTCATAAACTATACACATTCTTTTTTGCATAATTTTTCAAAATCATATAGTACTTTTTCAAAACACTTCCGTCTTAATGTCGGAT
>JAEIGA010003959.1_pt1 | contig 23000 bp, 47 predicted proteins | sample 9270691 | NCBI WGS metagenome assembly JAEIGA01 (sample SAMN17057246, study PRJNA624740) | gut metagenome | biome: biome; isolation source: fecal sample | host: Bos grunniens | place: China: Xizang | collected 2019 | reverse complement strand
TGCTCAGAATATATTAAGTAATATTACAAAAATAAATAATGAACCTTGACTTTGACATAGTAATATGTTATAGTAATAATATAAAGAAGTTACAGAATAAATAAAGGAGTTACAAATTATGCACAGTAGAATTTACCAAATTTCAGAAAAACCTATTACAGAATTTACAGATGAGTACAGATACGAAGAAGGCTTTGTAGGAAGTCGTGCTGACTATGTTGCAGAAGTAGAACATGATAGTGAATACTACATATCTGACTTAAAATGGCTTCAAAATGTTGCAGAAGGCTTAGAAGTAAATTTAAAAGAAAAAACTATTACTATTAAAAGTAAAAAAGAATACTTTAATGAAAAACATGATAAATTTAAAGAACTTCTTGAAAAACTTCAAGATATTACCTTAGAAGAATTCTCAAGCAATAAAAAATATTTTGATGTTCACATGTTGAAGGAAGCCTTTGAAGATGAATATTCCTTTTATGTAGATGATAATGACGAATGCTTTGGTATTACTAACTTAGATAACTGGGTTAGAAACGCAGAAGAAGGCAAGAAATACTATGTAGGAAGTATATTTGACTATCACTTCTAAAGTGTAAATAATTCTTAACAAAAATAAACTATATAACTTGACTTTGAAACAAAAACATGCTATAATCAAAGTATAAAGAGTTAGAAAATTAAAAGGAGTTACAAAAATGAAAAGCACAATTACAGCTAAAGGTAAAAATTTCTCAGAAGAAGAAATAAGGGACATTATAGGCAGATTAAAAGACAAAGAAACTCATACAGGAGATATCACTTCTTTATCTATCCAAATAGACGGCTTAACCTATTACACAATAGAAATGCTTAGTAGAGAAAATTATAAGGTTAGATATGAAGTTACCTTACACTATACTCTTAATTGCTTCGGTGAAAGCAGAGTAGATATATACAACTACTACGAACTTTCTAATTTCTTGAAACTGTTTAAAGAAATTGAAACCTATAATTACTAAGGCATACATTTTAATTGTTAAGAAATATTAATAAAATTAAAACAAATACTTGAAATTATTTTAAAGGTATGCTATAATAAAAGTATAAAGAGTTACAAATAAGAAGGAGTTACAAAATGTATATTAACAAAGTTATTTTTATGGAATTTGATGAAATCGGAAACTTAGATACTAAGTACGGTTCACAGGTCGTTTCAAGAACAGACTACGGCACTATAGAAATCTTGGCTGATACTATAGACAATTTACTTGCAGAACTTGAAGCAAACCCCGAAGAATACGACTTTACTAAAGAAGAATTACTGGAAGACCTCAATAACAATCTTGGAACAGATGTAGTAGAGTTATTGCTCAATGGTGGCATAGACTTCATATTAGTAGTATAGAAATTAAAAGGAGTTACAAATCATGAAGAATAATATCAGCAATTTAATCAGAGTATTAAAAGAATTAAAACAAACATACGGAGAAATACCTATAAGCATAAACTTAATTAATGACAGAGTATTAGCAGTTAAAAATGTTTATTTTGACAATTCAGACGGCAATCCTCAGTTATTATTTGAAGCAGACCTTGAAGACAGAAGCGAATGTGGTAGAGATATTAATGTATTCTCATCAGACGGCATTTTAGAAACACTTATTAAAGTAGGTGATGATGAACACAAAGCAGAAGACTTCTCTTACGACTTAGACAAGATGTATGACTTGTTAGAACTCACAAAAGAAGAATTCTTAGAATCTTACTTATACATAAGTGGTGAAGAATACGATATTACGGCAGAACAAATTATTCCTAACGGAAACAATGAAGATGAAGTTGCTTATAACTTAGCATGCTTATTCAGACAAGCAGAAAACTTACACATTGAAGACTTAAACGGCAGAAATACAGGCTTCTTAGTTACAGGTGGAGAACTTAAAGAAAGAATTATAGACTTTGTAAACAAACACCTTACACCTAATCAGATAAAGGAATTTCAAGACGAATGCGACGCAATGGCTTGTTAAAATTTCTTAACAAAATAAATAATAAACCTTGAAATTATTTTAAAGGTATGCTATAATAAAAGAGTAAAGAGTTAAACAAAAGGAGTTACAAATTATGAAATACTTACAATTTACAGTTGCAGAAACCACAGGAAGAACTTTTTCAATTCCTATGGATAAATTAGAAGAAATCATCAAAACATTAAAAGACAGTGATGAATTCTTACAGGATGAAGAAGTAGATACAACAGATGCCTATGAAGTTGCTTCATTCCTTAACAGAAACGGCTTATTAGATGAAATCTATAACTATGAAAAAGATAATAGTTACATTGAAACAGTTGTTGCAGACAGTAAAGTAGTTGAAACAAAAGACTAAGAGGAGTTGCAATGACAGAGCAAATAACAGATGTGATAGGAAATGTACTTAACATAGGAGATTGTGTTGCTCACATAGCAGGTGGAGACGGATACAGTAAACTACGAATAGAAAAAGGGGTTATTTTATCCTTCAAAAATCAAAGAGTACAGATAGAAAAACAAGGTAATAAATCCTATGTAGTACCACACAGATTAATAAAAACAGTAGAATAAAGGAGTTACAAATCATGACAATAAACAAAGAAGAATTATTTAAAATTATCAAGAACAATTCTCACTATGATAAAGAAACAGGAGTTATAAGCATAGGAGACCTCATTGAAATCAAATTTCATGATGATGAAAACTGTATAGACATATACAAATATGCTACACAGGAAGAAATGGAAGATGATGATTATGATTTTGATGATGATTACCTTACAAGCATTTTTTATTGATTTAAAATAAAAGGAGTTACACATGAAAGAATATAAAATTAATTTTCAAATTATTCATGACGGAGTTATCTCTGTAAAAGCAAATTGTAAAGAAGTTGCTTACTCTATTGCAGAAAGTTTAATAAATAAAAATGATACATATTCAATTTTAAACTATACCGCAGAAGAATCTTATTTTGAAAATACAAGTACCACATACGAAGTTGAACAAGAAGGACGAACTGTTCTTGACTATTCGCAATACAAAAATTTAAAATAAAGGAGTTATAGCAAATGCCTAAACTTAAAAACTATAAACTCAAAGTTAAATTAACAACAGAAGGAACTTTTTATGTCATGGCTACTTCTCTTAAAGAAGCAAAGCAAATCATTCAAGAAACAAATTTCTTAGACAGAGACTTAACTAATGTATACTTCCCTCTTGAATATAAAAAAGAGATAGTTAAAGAATAAAGGAGTTACAAAAATGGTAACACAACAAATCACTTTAAATCATGTAGGTTATTCAATAGAAGGTGAAGCCGTTCTCAACTTATGGGGCGGTGGACAAGGAACTATTAAAATGAACACAATACGCATAAATAAAGACGAACTCACAGTTGAAAACATCTTATCAGCTATAAATGATAGTGGGTTTGGATGTGAAAGCATAGACTTTGCAACAGTAGACATATATGCTTTGTATGGTGAATATGGTGAAGTTAAAAGGTTCTTACATTCCTTTGAATTTGACAGAAAAGACCTATGGGGTAAAGAAAAAGAAGAAATAAGAAATAAATCAGCAGAAGAATACATAAAGAAACACAACTTAGTTACACTTTCAACAGGCGAATTAGTACTATAATCATATTAACATTTCTTAATATTATAGTTATAAACCTTGACATCTACTTTAATTTATGTTATAATTAAAGAGTAATAGATAAAACAAAAGGAGTTACAACAATGGGACAGAGAACTTTTATCCTCTTAAAAAAGAACTTAGGAAACAATAGAAGCACAATTAACCTCATTCATCATCAATGGGGAATAGGTAAAGTAATGCCTTCATTATTCTTACAAGAAGTATTAAGAGCAGTTTATCCTCTTGACAGATGTAAAAGTTATGGTGGAACTCATCCTAACGCAGTAGAACAAGAATTTACTTTTGAGCCTTTGAGTAACTCTCAAAGTAACTATATTTATAATGAAGAAGTTAAAACGGATGAAGTAGATGTGTTTAACATAGATACTATCAATAAATATGCAGAAAGAACAGACAATAATAATGGTGGCATGATAGTTGAAGTTACACAAAAATTTTATGATAATGGTGAAGCAAGAACTTACGGTGATATGTTAGATGTTAAAATAAGTTTTGTATTAGGTGATGAAGAATGTTCTTTTTGGCATGACCACTTTACTAACTGTCTTGACATAGAACTACCTTTTTCAAGACTTGTTTCTTCAAAAGAATTCATAACAAAAACTTATGGTAGAGGTAACAAAAATACTCAAAAATGGAATTTAAAATTCCACAATGCTTTCAAAACTATGTTAGAACTCTTTGACATTGAAGAAGTATATGACAAAGGTAAAGCACGAGCAATAGCAAAAAGAGAAAAGATGTTAAGAACTCATGCAGATGTATTAACAAAAGACTTTAAAGAACAACAAAGAATAGATATACCCGAATACTTGAAGTTAAAAGAAAATCCATATAAATAAACATTTCTTAACAAAATAAACTATAAACCTTGACATTGACATGATAATATGTTATAATAAAAGTATAAAGAGTTAGAAAATTAAATAAAGGAGCTACAAATTATGACAAGAGTATTTATTGTAAAAGATGACGAAGGTTGGCAAGCAATCTACGGAGAAAAACAATTGACAGACTTTGCCTGTGAAAGACTTTCTTATGGTGAAGTTTACGGAGACATAGACGAAGACAGATATAATCGTATTTTAAAAGAGTATGAAGATACAAATACTATAAAAAATATAGAAGATGTAGTATTTATAGTTAAAACAGATAACTGGTACTTAGACGAAATCGAGGTACACTAAACTTTAATTCTAAGGTCATTAGCAGGTCATTTAAGACGAGGTACTTTTACATAGTATTATCTAATACATTAACAAAGAACTCTTAATAGATGACTTGCTACCCACCGCAAAATGAGAAAATTATATAAAAGGAGATAAAAATGTTTATAAAATTATGCACAGAAGATACAAGTGGTGAATTAGTAAACACAGACAATATATGCTCTATTTATAGACAAGGTAGCAACATTAGAATATTATTTACAGGTGGAGAATCCTATGAAAGCTACCATTTTGATAAAGAAGACCACGCAGAGAAAGTTTTTAGAGAAATACAAAAAGCATTAGTGAAATTTACAATCTAAAGGAGATAAATAAAATGACAACTACAAATACGCAAAGAACTTTTATAAGTAAAAGATATGGCTCAATAATTTCTACATACTATGCGAAGAATGGCAGAGCAATAAACAATATAAACTTCTATAATAAAGAAACAGGAGAAATTGTTGCTTATAACAGAGGTTGGCTGAACGGAAGTGATGACTACTATGACAGAAACAGAATTGACGGCTTCTATGTATATGGTAAAGTTAAAAGCTATAATGCAGGAACAGATGTAGAAAAGAAAATGAAATTAGGTGGGAACTTTACTGTAAACATAGGAAAGAAAAGCAGTTATGACGAACCACAATGCGACTTATATGTTGAAATAGACGGTGAAACAGTTAAGTTAGTTAAACAATTTGACTATCAAGAAATGCTAATTAATACCTTTAATGAGATAACCGCAGGGACTTATTTCTACAAAAGAACTGAAATAGAAGTAGAAATAGGCTTGGAACAGAGAACTTCTGTTTATTTCAATAATATGGTAGGTGAAAGAAAAGAAGATACTACAAAAGAACAGGCTGAACTTGACAAGACTTACGAAACCTTTAGAGAACTTGGAATTTATGTAGATAAATCAAATGTAGCAAAAATCTTAAATCAGTTTAAATTTGTTCAAAGAGATAACTCTTTAGGTGATGAAATCACAAGCAGAGTACAGGCTGAACACTCATCAGAAGAATACGGAAAAGTAATGAAATATTAAGAAATATTACAAAAATAAATAAGAAACCTTGAAATTGTCTTAGTAGTATGCTATACTATTAGTATAGAAATTAAACAAAAGGAGTTACAAAATGACAGAAGAAGTATTAGAAACTTTATCCTTCAAAATGATAACTGACGGATATATTGATATCTTACATAGTGAATACAGAAACGAAAAAGTTAAAGGTAAAGTTTATGCCTATGCAAAAATATTAGATTCTAAAGGCTCTTACTTTGTATCAGATGACTATGACAATCCTCAAAAAGCAATTAATGACATAAAAGAGCAAATAAAAGAATATTGTGATGAAACACACAGAGAAGTGAAATTTTAAAAAGAAATAAAGGAGTTACAAAATGACAGTTATATTAAAACTTAGAGACGAAAAAGAAACTACGGCTATTCCTCAAACTGTACATGGCTATGTAGTAGAAATGTTTGACACAGTAGAAGAATTCAAAGGCTACATTAAAGTAGAGTTAAAAGAACTTCTCTCACGACTTGCAGATGACGGAATACAAGACAAGCAACTGGATAACATAGTATTTAATTTAGACTTTTATAATTTTAATGTTCTTTTAGATAAATACTTAGAATACAACGAAAATGAAATTGTAGAAATTATCTAACCACCTTGACACAGAAATAAAAGTATGCTATAATAAAGAAGTAAAGATAATTAAAGGAGTTACAAAAATGTCAATAGTAGAAATTAAATCAGATTTATCAACAAAAGAATTTGAACTTGTATTATATGGTGGAAAGTACACAATATCTATATGTGCTTATGGAGATTGGTGGGATGAAGAATTCTCTACACTTAAAGAAGCAGAAAAATACTTAACAGATAATTGGAATTTTACATCAGAACAATTACAAGAATTAAAAAGTAAAATGGTAGAAATATAAATTAAATAAAGGAGTTACAAAATGCCAAACTGGGTACGAAACACAGTTACATCAGATAACTGGGAATTATTAAAAGAAAAATTTACAACAAAAGACGAAAACGGAAAACTAACTGTAGACTTTAACTTAGTTATTCCTATACCAAAAGACCTAAACATCACAAGCGGAAGCTATGAATGGAAAACACATTCATTCTTAAGTGAAGAACTCATAAATAATCAAAACACAAGATTAAAACCTATGTTAGACATAGCTTATGACGAAAACTTAACTCAAGAAGAATTTGTTAAGAAAGTTTTAAAAGCTATCACAATAAAATCCATACAGGAACTTTATGACATCAACTTATCCACAGATGAACAGATAAAAGAAGCAGTAGAAAACATTATTAAAGGTTATTATAACCTTCAAAAGTACGGCTATGTAAACTGGTACGAAGCTCATAATGCTTTGTGGGGTACAAAATGGAATGCCTGCGACTGTGAAATAGATGATGACTTACAGAGAATAACCTTTGACACCGCATGGGCAATGCCTTTCAATATTTACTCAAAACTTAGTAAAGATGTTAATATCAAAGTTGCTTATGCAGATGAAGACTTAGGTAATAACTATGGTATAAGTGAATTCAAAGACGGCATAGAATGTATTATACTGGCAGATAACAAAAGTATGGGCGAAGCTATGGCAATCAGCGGTTATACAGAAGACGAAATTGAAGATTATTTCTCGGAAGACAATTACACAGATGAAGAAATACAAGATTATTTCAATGATAACAGGGAAAGTCTTATTGCTACAACAAAAGATGACTTTGAACATGCTTCAAGAAAATTAGAAAAGCACAACCTTGCATAAAAATTAAAAGTATGCTATAATAAAGATATAGAGAACAGAAACAAAAGGAGTTACAAAATGACAGTAGAATTAATTAAAAAAGAAGAAACCTCACTTCTTGACCTCTTAAACGAATGGGAAGAAGATGAAGAAGAAACTTTAAGAAACACGAAAGTTTTAGATGAAGCAGAATTCATTGTAACAAAAGATGACTTAAAATTTCTTGTAAACATATCTTTATGTGAATGTGATATTTATACTCTGACAGTATATGACAGAAGCAACCATGCAGACATAACAAACATTAAATCCTATGGTGAATTGACAGAAGTAGCACAAGTAACCGTAGACAGTTGCGGAAACTTATATGACCGCTTCACAGTCTACCCATTAGGTGATGTATTACAGAACAACAGACAAAAAGAAGTAGAAGATGAAATCATGGAAACTTTATTTGGTGAAAATGGTTTAGTAAAAGAGTTTTAATTGTAACTCCATGCAAAGCAGGGTTACAAAACGAATAACCTTGCTTTGCACTCCTTAAAGAGTTATAATAAGTATGATTTATGATTGATTTAAAATAGAAGGAATTACAAAATGAATACTACAACTACAACAAAACAATTTAAAAAAATTTGGAAAACATTAAAACAAATGTTAAAAGATAAAGAATTACCTTCAACATCACAAACAACTGAAAGTAAAGACAAAGATTATGAAAGATGCTTAGTTACATCAAAAGCACAACTCTTATTAGTTAATCTACCTTTACTTAATAGCAACAATAATTTCTATGTAGGAGTAATAGACGAAAACATGGATGAAATTTCTTCGACTGAATTCTCTATAATTTCTACTGAGAAGGAAATTAAAGAAGCATTAACAAAAATGTATATGACTTTTTATAGCACAATATCTTAAAAGGAAGATAATAAATGACACACAGAGCAGACCAATTTAATGTGCAGGATGATGTAATATTAGTGTTTCAAAGTAGAAATAAGAACTACAGACTTAAACTTCTGATAGGAACAGGACTTATGATACTTGATGAATTAGAAGGGAAGAAAGTGGTAAATAACAGGGTTTTCTTTATAGATGATACACGAATACCACAGGAAGAAGAAAACGCAGAGAATGACCACACAGACACCTTAGAATTAGAAAATAAAACAGAAGTAAAAAAGAATAAAAAGAAAAAGAAATAACCTTAAGTTTGACACATAAATAAAGTATAATTGAATAGAAGGAGTTACACAAATGACAACAGAAAGAACTTACACATATCACACAATAGGAGAATTAATCAGTACATTACAGAACTTGGTGGATAATAGTGAATCCCTCACTATGAACTCACCTATCATGATATCAGATTTTAACATGAGTGGATACAAAGAAAAGTTTAGTGTACTACCCACATTCTCAACAAATCAAAACTTGGCAGGAGTATGCCTGTTCCACAGTTTAGGTAACCTTGAAGAAACACTCAAGAAAGAACCAGTTGTTGAAGAAGCAGAAACAGATTTTGAAGATGAAGTAGATGTAGAAGATGAAGAACCTACACCAGTTAGAACTTCATCAAACGGATCAAATCAAGACAGATTAATGAGTTTTATTGAAAAGTACGGAAGGTAATTGTAATGAAAAAACTTAAAGTCAATCAAAATTCAAATGTAGCAGAAGTTTTTAAAGAATTCTGTAAAGAAAGACATGCAGAAGATAAAGGAAGAAATTATAATAAACTTCAAGAAACCTATGCAAACACAGAACTTTTTGATTTAACTTTTTGCCCCTCGAAAAATGATTATAAAACAAATGATTATTCTTTAAGTAATAATGATTTAATTTTTAGCTCAGATTTTTTGATTGATTTATGTTTACCTTTTGGAAATATTTTTTCAAAAGTAAATACTTCTGAAAACAATGAACTTACCTCTTTTATATTTGTAAGAGAATACCTTCCTACAGTAATAACAGGGACAGTTTATTTCTATTATAAAATAGGAGTAAAAATAAATGCACCTTTTACCCTTCATACAGATAGTGGTAAACTTATAATTGACACTACAGGATTTCAAAACATGATAAAAACTTTTGAAAAAGTATATCCTAACAATCCTATTTACAGAGAAGCAGTTAATAAAGCATTAATAACTGACATACAGTACACATTGGATTGTCTCACAAACCTTCCTAAACACTCTGTAGCAAGTGATAAACCTACAAAAGCAGAATACTATCCACGCAGAAATGCAGATACAATAAAAGTTATAAGACCTATCTATTATGTAATGAATAAATCAGAAGAAAAGAAACCAAATCAGCTTAGACTAATAAAACCAATAGGACACCTTGAATTCTCACATGCCTTCAAAGTTAGATGTCATTATCGTAGAATAAATGAAAATAGCTTAGGTTTAAATAGAAACGGTGAAAGAATAGTTAAAGGGTACACCTTTGTAAAAGAATATATAAAAGGCGAGGGCGAATTAGTTAAGAAAATAAGAATTTTAAAATAAATATTGTAATTCCTTTTTTGCACCTGCTACCCTTGTAGCAGGTTTATTTTAAAGAAAGATGAACATGAAAAATAAAATCAAAGTTAGAATATTAAAAAGTCAATTTGAAGAAATAATAATAGTAAATGAGGGAAATTACTCTCATCCGAGAGAATCTCAACTAAATATAAGGGTAATGGGACACGAGGCAGTAGTTCTCACCCCTAAAAGATTAAAAGGTTTTAATAACCCATTAAAAGCAGTAAAATATCTTATGAAGTATGAAAAAGACAGGACAAGAAGTCCTTATAAGTAACTTTAGAAACGAGGGAACTTTCCCCGAAATCTAAAATAAAAATTAATAAATCTTAAAATTAACCTTGAAATTAATTAAATAATATGTTATTATCATAATATAAAACAAAGGAGTTACACAAAATGACAAAAGAAGTGGTAGAAATAAACGGAAAAGTTTGGACGAAGGATAACTTGAAAGAGCTATTACTTACAAATAACAATGCAGTAGAAAGAGCAATAACAGTTATTTATGGCTATCAGACTTCAAGTGAACAAGCTGAAAATCAAACTGTATCTGATAACGGAGTTGGTTTTAACCAATTTGATAGTGCTTTACTATCTTCTTTTGCTCAACAGTTAGAAGAAGGTAAACACCTTTCTTACAAACAAATGATAATAGCAAGAAAGAAAATTACTAAGTACGCAGGACAACTTTTAAAACACATGAAATATCAGCAAGGGAATAGATGAGAAGAAAAAAGAATGAAGTAGAGATAGAACTCAGAAGAATAGGAAGCAACTTTTTCTTCACATCATTCACAAGGCAGGGGTTTTTGGTAGAATCAGTATGTATAGGAAGATTATGCGACGAAATTTTTCTTGTTAAGCGAAGGCATTCACAAAAGTACTTTAAGTCTTTATCACGAGCATTAAATCACATGAAAAATTACTTAAGGTTCTATAAATTTCAAAACCCTTATAAATAGGAGAAAATATTGAAAATTAAAACTGACAGATGTGTATTTAAAAAATATAAAAAATATCTAAAAATCTATTTAAAGCCTAATTTTACAATTACTTTAAATAAAAAAGCAAAGGCAAAATATAAAGTATATGTAGCCTATCCAATACGCAACTATGATAAATTAGCAGAAGCCTTTGATGAATACAAGAAATGTTACAAAAATGTTACAATATACAAATAAAAACTTGAAATTAACATATAAGTATGATATAATTAAATTAAAGAAATGAAGAAAGAAAATAAAAAGGAGTTACGAATGACAGATGAAAAACAAACATTAGAAGAAGAATTTGAAGAACGAAAATTTTATCACAAGTATTGCATGGTATATCGAGCTTTACTTGAATACGAAGATAAAGGAATTTTTAGTAGTCCTTTATTTAAAGGTAGATTCGACCACATTAAAGATGAAAAAAAGGCTAAAATTGTTGCTCACATTTTAGCGGATAAATATATAGACGAAAACGATTCTTCCGAATTAGACAGGTACTATGAATATTGCTGGAGTAGACTACAAAGCGATGGATACATTACAGACTTAACTAATATTTCTGGAGATGTTGAAGAAAAATCAAATAATTCAACAGAGGGAAGTAGTGAACAATAAATGATATCCTTCCTCGTAGTACAAAGAATAAATGAACATCCATTTACAGAGTTCTACTTAGATATAATAGAAGAATTTAGTGGAACAAAAGCAATTCCTATCTTAAAACCAAGAGGAATTCCAAACCACTACTTCTTTCTTAAAGTTCCTACTACAGAAAGTAAAAAAATAAATACATTAAAAGGTTTTAAGAAAACACCACTAATTTTATTTAAAGTAGTAAACTGCACGAATCTCGGAAACATGCTAAGACCTTACAAATAATGATTTAAAAATAGAAAGAGAAGTTACGATTATGATGAAACAATTTTATTTTGAATTTTGGAACACAAACGGACAAAAAATAGGTATGCAAGTATCAGCTTATACGGCTCTTGATGCTAAATTATATGCTGAAAAAATGCCCGAATTTAAAACACTTGCAAAATATCCTCAAGCAGTTTAATGATTGATTTTGATTTAATTTTTTCTAACAAATCCATTATATTGATAAGCCTGTTTACACAACTGTAACTCCTGTGTCAATAGATCTTGTCAAAATCTCCCTTCTACTATATAATTAAATTATATAATAGAGAAGGGAGATTTCTTTTATGTTAAAAGATAGATTAACAAAAGAGCCATCAAAAGCTGATGTTCAAAGAAAAGCTGATGCATGGAAGGTGCTTAATGAAGTTTTAGTGAAAACTAATTCAGAATTCATGACAAAACTTTCAAGCATGCTTGTAGAAAAACAGGCACAGCATAAACAAATTCAAGAAAAAATAGAAAAAGGTGAAGGCACAGAGGATGACAATGCTGACTACCTGTTTATTGGTGGGTACATACAATGTTTAAAAGACATCTTAGGTGCTAAAAACTAAAAAAGAAGAAAAATAAATGCGTAAATATTCTGCCCAAAGTCTCTTTGACTTCGAGGATGACATAGACCTTAACGAATTCATACAACCGTACACAAAGTTTGAAAACGAATTAAAGGAACACCTATACTTTATTAAGAATAAAGCTAAACTTAAAGCATACATCATAACTTGTGTTGGAATCCCTGAAATTTTCTTTATTGCTTTTGCTGAGAATAGAGATAAAGCTAAAAGTAAAGCAGTAAAGTACTATAGAGATACAGTTTTTCATCCTGAATTTACAGGAAACGCATGGAAAAAAACATATACAAAACTTAGAAGAAACAGATGTTCTTCATTTGATAAATACGCAAAGGAAGGGAAAGTCCCAATACAAGAAATCTTAAAATTAGGTGCTTCCTTTAATTGTGCTATTTGTGGCAAGCATACTTTTACGGAAGCTGACTATGACAAGCATAAGTGCTTTATTTTAGAAGGGGACGGAGATTACAACTCCTATACTCAAAATCTTATCATCTGTTATGACTGCAAGAGAAAACTTGAAAGCAACTGTTAAGATATCTTAACATTTCTTTTCAATAAACTTGAAATTAACTTATATGTATGCTATAATATAAGTATAAAACAAAAGGAGTTACAAATGGAAGAATTTTTAGACACATACTTTAATTACAAAATCTTAAAAAGAAACTTAAAAAAGAATATATGGGATTATTCATTTGACTTTATTAATAGAAAGTACGAGGAAGCAGGTGGAGACCAACCACTCACCTACTTATTTGCTCTCTTCTGCACCTTCCTTACATGCCTATTTTATTCTATTCCTTACATATTGGAAAACATTGTAATAGGAAGAAGAACAGATGAAATATACGCAACACCCGAAGAGTTAGCTAAAAGAAAGCTTAAAATAGAAATGTTAGATAAAGGAATAGGGTATAACAAAGAAATTTTAGAGTACAAAAATACGGTTAGTATTCAAACTAAAAAGCAACAAGCAATTAATGTGATAACAGAAGCACTTAAAAAGAATAACCTAATTTTACAAGGAATTCTTCTAAACACAAGTTTTCCAAAAATTAGTGAGGAAGAACTTATATCTTTTGTTAATACAGGAGTAATAAATAAACCTCTAATAGTACAGAGAGTTACATTTGGTAATGACATAAATAAAGCTATTAAGATTCTATTTAACAGTTCTGTAAAACATCGTAAAATTAGAAATGAGAAAAGTACTTATTTAGTCTTTGAAACAGAAACAATAGAAGGTCTTGAAAGAAAAGTACAAGAATTGTTTCTGAACGAAAGAATAAAAATAAAAATAACAAATCCATAAGAACCTTGCATTAATTAAGAAAGTATGATAGAATTATTAAGTAATTAAAAGGAGATATAAATGACACTAAAAAGATTAACACTAACAGAGTTACAAAATAGATGTATCGAAATCTTTTATGAGTACATGCCAAAAGAAAATGAAGACTTTAACACAGATGGCTCTTCTAATTTCTCTCCATGCCTAAAAGATTATCCTACACCAATGGATATGCTCTGGAAAGAAACGCAAGACAGTATAGAAGAAAACAGAGCAAGAATCGAGCTCTTTGAGGAGTGCATAGAAGAAAATAAAGATGACAAGGATGTAGTTCAAACTTTGAGAGAACAAATTAAACCTTTACTTGAAGAAAGAGAACATTTCCTTAATTCATGCATGTCTTACCAAAAAGAATTATATGCAAAAACTAAAGTTACAGATTATTCAAGAAACTTTGTAACAATACCTTTAGATAAAAAAATAAATTCCTACTATGATGACCTATGCTTAGAAGTAGTATTCTACGATGACATAGGAGTAAACAAAGGTAAATATAATGATTACAAATTACTCCAAACAGAAGAAGAACGCAAGGAATTTATTAAAGCTAATACAGAAGTTACACATCTTGGATTATCAATACCTAATAAACAAGGAAGCAGTACTATGGCTACCGTAGTATTCATGGGTGAACCTAACTACGATAGTGAAAGAGTTTCAGAAAGTAATATTGTTGTGCTTGGATCCGACTTTGCTGATTTTAATAACCTCACATTAGCGGATACTATGAAAATTCAAAACAACGACTTACGACAATTATTCCAGTCTAAAATTGATTTAGATAAAGAAGATATGAAACTCTTAGCTGATTTAAACATAAGGGGAGATAATTACAAACTCCTTAAAGCTAAGCAACATTTAAAGAACAGTGATGAACCCGAACTTTTTATTCGTTATGTATGTCCTTCAACACAAAGAATTTATTACAACAAAATAAATAAAACTAATTTAAGATACTCTGATTACTATAAAGAAAGCAATTATGACTCATACTTAAAAGCATGGTGGAGCATAACACACATGGGATTAGAAGTTGAAGGAGAAAACTTTATCAGATGTTAAAATTGATTTTGATTTAATTTTAAATTGATTTTGATTTGATTTATATTAAGAAATATTAAGACGATTAAATTATAAAAAAGGAGAAAAAAAACATGCAAACAACAATTTTTAGAAACCCCGAAAAGCTTGAGTTAAACAAAGTAATTGAAATTTTCAGAGATAAGCTAGAAGAATCTTACTTTGAAAAAACAGACATTGAAAACTTAGCTGAAGCTTATGCTAAGAACCCTATTGATAAATTCATTATCACAGAAGGACTTCAAGGTGCAGGTGGTCAAGGTGATATTTTGATATTCTCAAAGAATACCAAATTCTACAAAGAACACATTAAACAAATTGAAGGCCTTAAAAAAACAGACAGATTAGTCTTACAAGAAGGTGACTCTTACACAGGTGACCACAGAATTGTTCCTTTACCTAACACAAAATATTCAATTAAGACAGGTAAATTCTGTCCTAACTTCTTAAAAGGCAAAAGACAGTGGGGTTCAGATCCAGAATACTCAGTTGTTGTATTTACATCTGACAAACCATTCCTTATTGTACACAGAGAACATGGTAACATTGCTTTACCAGCAGACAGTTATATGTTCTGCTCTCAAATAGATGCAGATACTCTCAGCAGAGTAATGGACTAAGAAAAAATTAAGGTTGTGGTGAAGTCCTTTCTGTTAGCTCATATTAATTAATATAAAAGTCGTAACTCAGCCACAACCTTCCCTTTGGGGAATAGGCTAACAGAAAAGAAAGGTTTATATGAACTTTAAATTAGAAGATGCTTGCTATATACTTCTTGAAAAAAACAAAAATAAGAAAAAAATAAAATGCTATAAAGTCTTTGGGACAGACTTAGGTAGATACATAGCAATACATCCTAATATAGACCATAAAGACAAAAAAACTTCTATAACAGATGTAGAAACAGGTTTAAAAATAGCTGATATAGAAAAACCTATAGATAAAGTACAAATAGAAGAAGTTAATGAAAGTATTAATAACTTCATTAAGCACTATACACTAGAAGCAATACAAGCAAGAATAGAAGAGTATAACGAAAGAATAAAAGAAGTACAAGAATGAGTTTAGATAATTTAACACAACTACAAAAAATAGCAATAGAAGGAGAAGTAGCAAGAGCCCTTTGCACTGCTAGGCACGATGCTGAAGTTCTTTACAGACTCTACGTAATTCTTAAAAGTGCCCCCTCTGATATAGGAATGTACATTGTAGAGATAGTTAAAAATATCACAGATATAGATAAAAATTTAATAAACAGAGTTGTCGTTGAAGTCTCAAATGACGAAGTTCCGCTATGGATATGGACTAACAAGGTTATAGCAGACTTAAAATATTCCTTAAGAATATCCCAAGCAGAGTCCTTCTTAACTGAGGCACAGCTTTGTAAAAAAGAAATACAAAAAAAGTTATTACTAAGTGCTTTTATTTTTTATTGCAGAAACACAGCAATGCTAAGCCCCCTAGCTACCTCTAAACTATGTAGAGCAATAATAGAAGAAAATTCGGGCAACTTGGACTTTCTTAAAACTGCTTGTTATGTATTACTTCAAGAAATAAAAGAGCTTCCCGAAACAGATAAAATTCCTTTAGAAATCATACACACTTCTGTAGATATTCAGAATATATTAAGCTACAAAATTGAAACCGATATTATAACTAAAACTTCCGAAGATATTGACAAGTCTTTAAAAGAAATTGCAGACAAAGTTATCCGTGAATCCAGAAAAACAAAACAAGAAAATAACCCTGTATCATATTCAGTAATAAAGCGTTACTCTAGCTGTGATGTGTCTACAACTCTTAAAACTTTTAAAACTGAGAGGGAAGCTGAAGAATTTATAGAATCTATAAAAAAACAATTCCCCGACATCTTAAAAACTTGTGACATATACATAAAAGAAACTAATAGAAAGAATAACAAATGAGAATATTTCCTATAAATAATGCTCAGCACTTTGGTAATAGCCAACCTCTAAAACCATTAACCAAAGAAGAAAAAACTCAAGAAACTGAGAAAATAAATAAACAAGGCTCTCCGAATCCTGTATCTAAAGAAGAAAAAGACACTTTTATAAAAACAAAAGATAAAGATACTAAGGCAAATAAAGTAAATGGAAAATAAAAAACCAAATTACTCTACCTTTAAGGAACAAGTCCAAAAAGAATTCAATAAAGCTTTTGCAGAGAAATTAAACAGTGACTTAACAAAAGTCTTAGGTCGAGAAAAAGCTGCTGATATTTTATCTTTAATTACCAAGAAAAAGATAAAAATAGTAAATCCAAACACCTTCTACAGAACTGACATAAGGTCAAATTATGATATAGGAAGTACGGCTTTTAAAGATTCTTTAAACTTAGACTCGTTTATCACAAAGGTTTTTTACCTTATTCACTCAGAAATAACTAAAGGAAGAACAGACATAGATCTTTCATCCATATTTATATACCTAACACACTTCAGAAATATTTTAAAAACAAAAAATGAGTATTTTAGAAGTATTGTCCATGCTACAGCCAAAGCATTAGCAGGGGTTACTATTACTAACAAAACTACTAATCCGTTCTATGTAAATATTATCCCAGCGTCAATGTCAACCGAAATCTCTGAAAAGCTTCAACTGCTTTCACTTGCGGGGTTATGGGATATAATAAACGCATACCTTGATGGGGTTACTCTTCTTATAAAAGAAAATCCTTCTGCAATTCCACCAGAAGTACGCTTTATAATGCCTATTAAACAGAATGTACGAGCAAACCAAATAGCGTATCTATCTCGTGTTTATAGCCTTACTGTAGCCCAAACTATCCCCTTTTTCAAAAATATAAAAAATCTAGACGAATATTCTGAAGAGCTCAAAGAAGCAATAGAAACACTTAATATTTATAGGGGCAATGAAATTAAAGTGGATAATGTACTCTTTAAACTAAAAGACATAAAAAATAATTATCCCCTACTAACGTACCCTTCTTTCACAGATAGCGAAAGGAGAAATATAATAAGACCTGAATTTATAGAATGGAAGAATTTAAAAGAATTAAATTTCGATCATGTCTACCCCGAACAAGAATCTTTTATAAGTACATGCTATAAATAATTTTCAGAAGTGAGAGTCAACTGCACAGGGATAGACAATTTTGAAGAAATAGAAGCTTTAATAAATAGCAGCTCCCAAATATTAATGGTCACTGTACGCCAAATTCAAAATTATGGTTCTTTAATATTTTGCACTCCTGCATCTCCAGCTCTTTTAAGGATAAATCTATGCAATGTAGAAATTCTTTCCACAGAAATTATAAATAGAATTAAGACAAAAGAAAAAGAGCTCTGTAGCCTTTTTAATAAAGACTTTAAAATTATTATAAATTTTAGTGAAACTGCCGCCAGATCACTTTACGGTACCCCCAAACCAACTCATGTAAGAATTATAAGTGACATCCACGCAGATATTAATAAACATTATAATTACACCTTTGACTTTAAATCCGATTTTGTTATTAACTGCGGTGACACATCAGGTGACTTTTACACAACAAAAGACTGGATTAAAACATATATGACAGAAGGAGTTTCTGTTACTGGAAATCACTTAGGTTATACAGACTTAGGAGAAAAAGCTACATATAAGCCAAGGAAAGGAAGACCACTCAATATCCAACCAAAAAATGGACAACAAAAATTATTGGAATACTCTTTTAGTACCTCAAAAACTCCTGTTTTATCTAATACAGAGTACGAATTTGATGACATGATATTTCTAGGGAATACGCTATACACAGACTTTGAACTCTTTGGAGAGCAAAACAAGATAGCTTGTATGGCTGAGGCAGCCTCAAAAATAAATGACTTCAGATATTGCCAGTATTTTGAAAAAAGCAAAGAGAAAAAAGGAGAAAAAGAAATAAAAGGGAAGATAGTTCCTTTTACCCCCTCTATACACGCAGAACTGTTCAAAGCGTGTGTAGGATGGTTTAGAAATAGACTCAGATATTATAGAGAGCATAATAACACAAAACCTATAATACTTGTTACACACCATATACCAACACCCTATGGTGTGGAAGAACAATATAAAAACGATCCTCTCAGTGCAGCTTTCGCATCAGACCTACGCTGGTTTCTAAAAGAAAATCCAGAAATACGACTCTGGGCTTATGGACACACCCATCACCCACATCAGTATATTATAGGAAATTGCAGATTTGTATGTAATCCTTTTGGGTATTACAATGAAAACAACTTTGACGTGACTAATTACGGACTACGAATTCCCATAAAAGACATTAAAAGTACAAGTACATGGACATCTTTACTTCAACAAGAAATAGAAGAAGGTAAAATTAAAGTCTATGAAGAATAAAAAGAGATGGAATTTCCATCTCTAAAGAAAGGGTATCATCATTTCTGATGTCCCTTATTATACCACTATTTTAAAAATTATACAAGTTTATTCAACTTTTTAACATGCTCTCTTTCTTCAAATCTATCTCTTATTTTACTTGAAACAGGAGTTAAAAGAGCTGGAAGAATACATCTATTAAATAGCAAAACGACTAATGTGGGGCCCAGAATTCCTATACCAGCTTGAACTTTATGTGGTTCTATTATACTTTTATCTATCTTCTTGGATACACTCTCAGCAATCTGTCCTACTTTCTTATTTAAAGTAGTACATATAGCCAAAGAAGCAGCACAAGACAAAATATGCTGAGCTTGCATAGCTTTCTTTTGAGCAGGAGGTATATTTTCTTGCTTTTGCGTAAAGTACATATATGTAGCTGTTGACGCTATTGTTTCAGCCGCCAGTAACCCTGTAGTTACAGCGTTTTGGTTCTTTGGGTTACACATAGTCTTAAAGAACTTCTGCCCTGCGTTGCTTTTAGCTATATTAGTGAATATGTTCTCTACCTTCATGCTATTTTATTCAACTTCCTCTTCTCTTCTTGTTTTTGCTTACTCTTGGATATCCCCAACTTTCCAAGTCCGATAGCTATAGGAGCCACCATAGCAAATCTAATTGCAGATGTTATAGGAAAAGTAGGAATCCTAAACAGCCTTTTAGCAGTAGACTTATAATTTCTCAAAATTTCTTTGTTCTCATGAAAAATAGTTTCTGCTGAATTATAAAGTTGTTTAGCACTTTCATCTATACCTTTTTTCATAGGAGTAAACATTAAAGCTCCTGCGGCTAACTCCACAAAAGAATTAGCTATAGAAGAACTTGCAGAATACACACCATCTTGCTTATTAGGAGTTATAGCCATTGTCATGGCTGGTCTTAGTGTAGTTCCTACTAAAAAGGCTCCCACAGCACTAAACATGGCTGGAGAGTCTGAAACCTTGCGTAAAACCTTCTGAGCACCTTTACTCTTGTTAATAAAATTTGCTACGCCTGTTGCTATTTTATCTACTTGCACTCAGAGTTCCTTTTAGTGTTCCGCTTACACTATATAATTTAATTAATTCTTTCTGTAAAACATTCTTATAATTTTTGCAGAAATAATAGGAGGTAACGAAAAAGTTTTATCTCCTATAGCTTTACTATAAATTACACTCTGCTCCTCTTGAAATTCTTTTAAAGCGTCTATCAAATTATCCTTATCTGTAGGGAAAGCACACTCGCTGCTTAAATACTTAACTAATAAAACAAAATGCTTCATTATTCTTCCTCCAAAGTAAAAGGTATAAAGTAGTATTCTTGTTCCTCACGCATTAAATCTTCTAAGTCTTCTAAATTTATAATTAACTTCTTTGTTTTTTGCGGAGCTGCCACATTAACTACAGGACGTTTTCTTATAGCTTTTTGTTCTTCATATTTCTCATATTGCTCATCATAAGGGCCCTCTACTGGAAAGAGCCATCCTATAAGAAATCCTATTGCTACATAACCTATAAGCATTAAAGCAATGTCTTTAGCTCTTAACTGTATCATTCCTTTCTCCTTCTACTTATATAATGTAATATTAGACGGACAAAATGACTTAAAGAAGTTCCTTACAATAATAAGGTACTCATTATCCTTTGTAAAGCACCACCCATCATATAAACTACAATAAGCATACTTTCCTTGAGTTACATGCTCCACCATAAGCTTTACATCTTTCTGTCTTCTCACAACTTACCTCCTACCTATATAAAATTATATGCGATTTTTGCAAAAATGTAAAGTCATCACTTACTATCATGTATTTATTACTATCTTTAGGAACACAAGCAACCTCTCCTCGAAAAACAACACAACGATGCTTAGACTCACTCTTATAATAAGTAGATATACGTATTCCACACATTCTTCTCATATTTTAATCTATCCATAGCACTTAATACGGTACTGCTTCCAATAGTAATCATTATATACGAATAAAGCACGCTTTCTATCTTTCAAAGGTATCTCAACGTCTGCTATAGAAAGAGGATACGCAAGAGTTGTTATGTACCGTAGCTCTATTCTTTTTTCTCTCAAACTCCTCATGATACTCCTACTTATAAGGATTCACACGATAGTATCCATCCCAGTAATAGTCATTTACAATAACTATAGCTAAAGACTTCGTGGTTAATACAGTAATTCTTGTTACGTCCCAGCATCTACATAAAAAATCAGAAAAATTATATTTTCTTATCTGTACCTTATTAAGAATTTTCATAAGCAATCCTCTACTTATACATTATAACATGAGGAAGAAATTGTGGAAACACAAAATTTCTAACAACAAGTGTAGAGCAACTCTTTCTCAATGGTAACACAATATCCCCAGAAGGTAACCAGAGAAAATTTTTATCATTTATCCACTTTCTTTCAATGTTTGCAAAACATAATCTTTTCATAATTGAAATCCTATAGATAATTTCTTTAAAGCCTCAAAAATATATTCCCTCTCTACAGCCCTGTGTTTTTCCAAATCTTCTATATATTCATCTAACTTTTCACCATTTTTAAGATACTCAGCGTACGTAGTAGACTGTAAGACTTTAGGAAGTTCTATATAGCTATCTATATGATAAATTAAATCCTCTACTTCTTCTATATTTCCTATCCCCATTCTATGAAAAGTATCTAAATAATCCTCAGCTTCAGCCCTCATTAAATACAATAATAGATACTTAGGAGCTATCAAAACATATTTTACTATCCTAAATAATTTAACTAACCTTTTCTTCATGCTTTAATTTTACCATTTCTTAGGTGAATTGTAAAGAAGGAATTAAATTTTAAATAAAATAATAGGAGAACATCAATATGTGGAATACAATTGTAAAAGCAATAAAAACTTTTTTTGTTATTTATTTAAAGGATAAAATAAAAGATATAGCATTAAAAATAGTAGAAGAAGTTAAAGAGCATATATGGGAAATAATTAAAAAAGAAATAACAGAAGCAATCATTGAGACAACAGCTGTTATTAAAGCTTACCTAAGTTCAAATGAAGGTAAATCCCGAAGAGAAGAAATAGTAAATATAATCTTTGAAAAAGTTAAACTTCCTGTACTTCTTAAACCTTTTAAAGGACTTATAAAACAGAAATTTGCAGATAAGATAGACGAGCTAATTGTAGAATTCATAAGAAAAGTTGAAGAAATAAAACTTTAATATTTATTTATAGCCTTTATCAAATCCTGTAACTTTATATCTCCGCACAGAGTATACAAAGAAGGTAAAAATACTAATGTGGGAGCTACGCATACTTGGTGTAAATCAAGTAAGGGTAAGCTCTCATCAGCATTAACATTTACACGAAATACTTGGATGTTAGGAAACTTTTTAAGTATTTCATGGACTCTCTTGCAACTTTCTTTCCCTTCTTCGTAAAATTCTAAAATCATGTAATATCCCCGCCACCGTCGTTTT
>JAEIGA010003958.1_pt1 | contig 23005 bp, 37 predicted proteins | sample 9270691 | NCBI WGS metagenome assembly JAEIGA01 (sample SAMN17057246, study PRJNA624740) | gut metagenome | biome: biome; isolation source: fecal sample | host: Bos grunniens | place: China: Xizang | collected 2019 | reverse complement strand
TTGCTACATGATATTTAATATTTCTTGTAACGCCATCTTTATTGGTATTAACACCCCAAACTACGAAATCATTTTTTATATTTTCATATTTAGGACTATTATAATAAGAAATAGCATCTTTTGCATTTTCAAAGGTTGTATAATATTTACTATCTGAAAAAGCTTTTATATAATAATAATCATTTAATTCTGTAACTGGAGTATAATAATTATTTAAATAATTCTTCTTCTCCTAAAAAATAAAGCGTCCTTCTAAATCATAAAAATATTCATAATTTCCAATAGCAGATATAATTTTATCTAAGACTTCAGTTACTGTTTGTCCAGCCTCAAACACCAATTCTCCTGGATAAGTAAAATCTGTCTCCATGTATCCAATATCTTGTCCGTATATAAATTTCTGTTTATATTCACGATATTCTGGGTCTGGAGTTGTTTCAGAAAATATAAAAGATTCATAGTTTTCAGTAAACCAAATTGGAGTAGAACCTATATATTTTACGCTCTATCTAGCCACTAAATCTACATCGTTAATAATTATATTAGATTCATTCTCGTCTCCATAGTGTGTTACACATTCTTTAATTATAGTATAAATGGGAATTTGTTTAATAGTAAATTCTTCATTTTTTTCTTGAATTTGCGCTTCATGAAAAACTACTGTAGCAGGCAACACTCCTCCACAGCTACCATCAAGCTAACACATTTTATCTTTTCCTTTTATATTAATAGTAGCTGATGAAGCAGTTGTAGAACTTGTGGCTTCAGTAATTAAATAAACTCCCATTGGAAACCAAAGTATATCTCCGTAATAAGCATAAGTAGAAAGTGGATTTCTTATACCCACTTCTACTTTTACTTTTTTATTTGCAGAGATTATATTGTCTATATTACTTAAATCATTTTCATTCTCTGGAGCAACAATAGTAAGATTAATTGTGCGTCGAACTGCCGCTGCACCATTTACTGTTATGCTTCCTTGAGTGGCAATTCCTTGAATTTGTCTTAATGGCTCCTCTTGAAAATTCATTATCTATAAATTAATAAAATGCTCTTTAATACGCATTTCATCTATTGTTTTTAAAAAATTAATATCTTTTAAATATTCTCTCGCCATAATATCCTCCTTTATTTTCCCTTAACTTCTAAGGATACTATTGCTTTATAATCAATAATAGCATAAGAAGGTCTAGCAAAGTGACAAACTTTAATATAGTCTAATTCATTTACAGTGTCATCATCTTCAGTTTTTATAATATATTTATTAGTTGGTCCTATTGTAATTGAAGAAGTGGTCTAATTTTCTGTTAAAATACCATTTTCAATTCGATCAACAGAACGACCAAAAACAATTTCTGTATTACTATCGCCTTCAAATTTTATATTATTTAATCCCTCAAATCGATACACAATTAAACTTCCATCTGGATTTCTCCAAATATCTGTTGAACTATTTTTTTGTAAAGAAGATAAAGGACTAAACTTATCTAATAAAGCCTTTCCTTCCTAAATAAGTTCTTCATGTGTTTTCTTCGATGTATTATACTTATCTATAAATTGAATCATCTATTCTTCTAAAGTATCATAGCTTACTGCACCATTCTAACTGCATATTTTAAACAAATAATCACGAGTTACTTGTTTAATTATTGAATATACATCTAATGTTTTATATAAACTATAGTTAAATTCGTTAGAAACTGTTAAAGGGAAAGTTTCATAATGAGGTTCATGATTATTTAAAATATTATTTGTTGTAGTAAAAACTCCTGCTAACTAACCAAGATTAACAACAGATTTTCTTGATTTAGTTAAATATTCAATGTTATCTACTTCTTCTACTTGAGCTATATAATTAATTAAAACTGGTCTAGTGTATTTCAAATATATTGTTTGTATATTAACATTATCTACATGATAAACTCGGCCAGGCAACATCGCAATATCTTTACCGTTTATTACTAAAGTTATTGGGTTTGACTAGCTTAATTCATATTGTTTTAATAATAATTCATATTGAGCAATTTGAATCTTATATGAAAGCAATTCCTCCGCAGTTCCTTCGGTAATAGATTTTAAAGCCATTAACTATCCTTCAATCTCATGCTTTGGATATAGTTCAACCCATATAGAAGAAACCCCTCTTAATTCATATTTTCTTTCATCACTAAGAACTTTTTCTTCTTGCATTTTTATCCAATGAATAATATTATCATATTCTGCATCCCAATAAATATTATCTTTCATTGAAAATTCTTTACTAATAGCTTCATTGTTACAAATTGTATTAATTATATTTGCCGGCAATTTTTCATATGTAATAAAATTACCATTAGACATACGAGAAAAATATTTTGCTGGCTCTAATTCTAAATCATATAATTTTTTATATGTAGTAGAAGAAATTGTCATTGACTTAGTTTTTTGTCCATCAAAAGCACCTCGAACCTAGCCAAAAACAGTCTAATATCTACTATTTCGTTCGCCAGTCATTAAATACATATTATTTGTTATAACATCTAATGGATTGATGTCATATAATTTAATATTCGCGCAAGTATTATCAGCAACTTCATATACTGTTGAATTAAAATCGGCAATTAATCTACCAAGCTATTGATTTGGAATTAAAGAAACATTTGTCAATGTTACAATCATATTTCCTTCTGTAGGAGATTTATATAATTTATGTTTTCCATCATTTAAAAATTCTTCAACATATTTTCTATATATACGCTCCATAAAAATATTATCATCAGTAGAATTAAAGTTAAATTTTGAATAATTTAAACTTTCTAAAGTTTCTTGCAGATGATCTTTATATTCATAAGTATCATATGGATCTACAATTTCTACATCAGGGAAATTTAAATTACCTCCATCAATTGCTATATCATCATCGCTTAAATCAACGTCAATATCTTTTCCAATATATCCAACGGTTTTACCGGGTTTGACAATATATTTATGCTTTTGATATAAGTCCATATATTTTGCTGCTGGAATAACTAAATCATTATTATAATAATAACCGCTATTCCACCATCCATATTTATCACTCCAAGATTCTTGTCTTCTTAAGAATGAGCCATAAGTATCGCTATGTAGAGTAATTTTTCCTCCAAGAGAAAACTCTCCATAATTTGCTAAACCATTACGTAAAATAATAGGATACTTAGAATTTAATGAATCTTGCTTCTAAAATAATCTAGTGTGTTTAAACTGCTAAATTTTTATATCTAAATTTAATCTAACCTAAACACCATTCTAATAAATATAAATATCCTAAAAATTTGAATAATGAGTTGGAGACGCTTCCATGTCATTAAATTCATATTTAGGAATAGAACGATAGCCTAAAGAACTTTCTTTCTATAAAGCATATTTATATCTTAATCCACTTTCAATAGTAAAATCTTCATACAATAACATTAACTCATCATTGTAATCAGTTTCATTATAGAAATCGAATTTAGCCAAATCTTCCCAAATGGTAAAATTACTGCGTTCATCAGAACGTGTTAAATAATATACTCCATCTAAATTCTATAATACCTCTACTTCTTCATAGCGGCTAAAACCAATAGCATTTGTTGAGCTAATACCATCTTTTAAATTTGGCTAATAAGCATATTTTGTAGTCTCTATCCATTGAGTGTTATTTTTTATCCAAATTTCTAAAACGGCATTTTCATCACAACGTAAATTTTCATCAAAATCTTTAACAGATTTTTGACGCTGTAATAAGGTCAAACGATATTCTTGTAATTCATTAATATTATCCTCATTACCATCTGGAATAACATAAACTATTGTAGAACCATCACTTCTTTTATAAACGGCATCTTTGTTAATATAGGTAATATATGGATGACGTTTTTTAATTTCAGCTAATTCCGTTTCATCTTTATAAGGTGGAGTTCTAAATAGTTTTTTATAAGAATCAAATACTTCTTTTGACGCTTGATAAAATCTATCTTCATAAATACCATTATGACTATTATCTTTTACAACAAGAGTAATATTATTTAATCTATTCATTACTCCTTCATTAACAGAAAAAGTGTAAGGGGTAGAAGATGCATGATATCCATTTTTTGAAATAGTATCAAAAATTACTGTATAAGTAGGATTATTTATATAAGATAATGCCTAATTGAAAGTATACTATACTAAAGCTGAATATTTTTCATTGCCGCTTCCATTAAATTGCAACCATTCTGTTGATAATTTGGGTTTAATTAAATCCATTTCACTTTTACTTAATGAACCATCATATAATCTAAAACGATATTTATCTAAAGGCTCTTGGCTATCTTCATTATAATAACCACCCTGGAACAGAGGGAAACGAGTATTTTCAATATTTTCACTTAATTCTAAAAAAGAGTTAGAAAAATAAAAAGCTGAATCTACGTTATTTAATATTTTTACAATTGGTTCATTTATTACTTTAGTAATAATAACATTAGACCATTCAGAAAATCCATTTACAGAAGTCTATGCTTTTTTCCAAGCGTAGAAAGCAACTTTTTTATCTTTTTCACTATCTGAATCATTGTATTTTGGTAAATCATTATATCCAAAACGAATTTGAATTTTATAAAAAATTTTTGGCTTCCAGCCAATATCAGAGTCTATTTTTATTTCATTATAATCTATGGGAATACTATAAACTCCATTAATATTTGAGTCTGGCTTTTCTTTATAAATAATTCCATCATAGTATAAATCTGTATTTACAACACTTCTATTATTACTTTGCTATACTACTCTAATCGCCATATGTTTAACACTTTTATAATCAACAACCATTGGCAACGTAAAATCAATATTTAATTTTTGTGTAGTATTCACAAAAGCTGATATAGAACTATTTACTATTGGTGGATAAACTAAATTTATATTTGTAGCCACTAAGCATCCTCCTTTATCTCTTATTATCAATAAATTTAAAAAACTAATAAAAAAAATGTTTCATTATCGTCCAAAATAGAAAAATGGAGAAACTTTACTAAGTTTCTCCATTTTCAGATTTGATAAGATCTTTTATCTAATTTTTGAACATATCTTCAAAAGTAATACTTGGCTATCCTTGTTTATCTACTTTTATTGTAAATAAACCTAAAATTGAAAAAATCATATTACCATCTTTATCTTTATTAGAAGTTATAATACCATTGCTTAAATTAATACTTCCATCATTTTTTATGGTATTAGTAGGATTACTATTTTCATCTACTAAATATATTCCACTTTTATTAGTTTTAGATTCAGTACCAATAATTAGTCCATCGAAAAAAGTTCCAAACTCAGGATCAATTTTTCCCATTCCCAAAGCAGAATCCACGTCTTTAGTTTTTTCTAAATCATTACTATCTTCATCAGGAATAGTTACCTAAGCACCATTATATCCCTAAATTTTCTAATTTAATTCAGTAGACAATAACATTACCACTGGCTAAATAATATAAGTTTCAGCAATGAAACTCGTAAGAACTATTTTTATAGCTCCCATTGGAGTCATTGTTTTATCTTTTTCTGCTTCAGTAGGGAAATAGGCGCCTTTATAAGAAGAAGTTGGATAAATTCTATAAGCTCTTTCACCATTTGTATTCCCCTAATAAGATGTAAATTCCTAAATAAAAATATTTTTATTTAATGACTAAGGAACACTTAATGAAGTTAATGACTATCCATTATATAATACTGATATCGCATTATCGTTATAAGAAGGCTCTCCTGCTGTATTATATATAATTTCTTTTGGTAAATTATTTAACTAAAACAATTCAGGTTTTAACTAGCCCACTCCTATTAATATTGGATAATATAAACTTATTATAGTAACATTATTTTTATTCTCTTCTTTAGCATCATTAACTTTTATTTCAGCTGATAATCGAATAAAATACTGTCCCTGTTCTACTTCATTAGGAGATTTTTTCCCTGTTATTTGATATATATTATCTTTAAATGATTCAACTTTTATATTAATTGGTTCATATTTATATTCAATAGAATAAGAACCTGTCTATTCTCCATTAACATGTATTTTTTGATTATTATATATTTCTCTTCCATTTTCACGAACATGTAACCGTAAATAAATAGAATTCCAGCTTTCTGTCAAAGTATTGTATATCATAGGCTAAATACCATCTTCAATGGTTTTTCCTTCTGCATTACATTGTTCTACTATCATAGTATAAGTTAAACCATTTGTGCCCTAAGAACCTTCTTTAACAAAATTAATATTTTTATTAAAATAATAAACTTCTCCACTTGTAGTTTCAACCACCAATTTAACAGTATTAACATTTCTTGAATTGTCAAAACGATTTTTTATTTTAAAATGCAACCTATTCTAACTATCAACAAACATATTTGTTAACATGGAATAATCATAGGAATAAGACACTTGTAGAATGTTTACTTCTCCAGGACCAACCCAATAAACACTTTTTTCTACTACTCCTTCTCCATAAGTAATAGATGGAGTTAAAATTAAATCCGTAATTTCTTCTTCATAACTAATATTTCCATTTATATCATATAAAAAAGTATCTGGGCCAGAAAATACTACATTAACACCACCAAGAAGCAAATCATTGGTTAAAGTATAATCATAAGGCACTTTAGTTACTTTATCTTCTAAGGTAATAACAGTCTAAAAATAAACTTTTGAATATCTCATATAATTATTTATATCTATTTCTAAAGCAGAAGTATAATTACACTATTCATAAGTTCCATCCTCCAAAAGAGCATACCAAAAAACTTCATGTATACCTGCGGTGCTTCCATCTAATAACTTTAATATTGGACCTTTTTCATCTTCTGTTTTTATAATAGCAAAACGACTATTCGCTTTTTTACGTAATGTTATTTGTGTATCAAAATTTACTGAATCTTTATAAACAATAACTAATTTAATATTTAACTTCTAATATACGTCTATACCTCTCATTGTTAAAACATTAAAATCTATTAATTCAGGGTCAGTAATCTATTCCCAGCCTACTCCGCCATAAGAATTAAATAACTCATGTCCTTGAGTAATTTCTGGATTTTGTTTAAACCAATAGCAAACGCAAGATTCAGCGTCAAGAATATCTCTATTTAAATAATATAACATTCCTTCTAACTATACTCTTGAACTGTCCTATTCTAATGTAAGGTCTCCTTTTGGTTTTATATAAATCTAATATAAATTATCTTCATCATTAGAAACCGCACAAAGTGCTACTTTTATATTTTTTATAAAAATATTTGGATTATAATCATTAACGGAAATTACTTCTCCATAAGAATCATAAACAGTATCATAGTTTTTAAATTGCTCTTGAAAAAATGTAATCTTTTTTATATTTGTAAAAGTTGCATTATCTATTTGATATAAAGCATATTGAGGAGAATATGACTAATAAGAATCTAATGAACCAAAAAAATTCTATCTATCTAATCTACGCGTATAAGTACGATCAAGATTTTGAGTACCATCTGCGTTTTCAGTATAAAATTCTACTAATAATCCAAAATTTCCTGCCTAAAAACTTCCTTTAAAATTAGTTTTAAAATCCGCAGAAATTTTTATTTTAGGATAAGAAAGAAAATTATTTTTAAAAGATTCATTTAAATATTCAGTATTATTTTCATAAATTACTTTTTCATAATATTGAGTTCCTGGTTGAGCATAAGCTAAAATACCATATTCATTTTTATCTTCAAAAGGAATTACCATTTCTACAATTTTTTCATCTTCTGGAGATAAAAATTCATTGATTTTACTATCGCTATAAGCTCTTCCTTCAATTAATTTTTTAGCACTAAAATCTCCACCTGGAATTTTTACATAAACATTAGTTCCTTCTTGATAAACAAAGCTTAAAGAAGTAGGAGCATATGCTTTAAATTTACCTTGCTAATAAGATACATAATACTCACCAGTAATAGCATTATTTAAACTAATAATTTCAGCTACAATAGTTTTATCAAAAGCCAATTCATTATCACGAGCCTATGCAATCATATCAATTGTTTTAATTAACTCATCACTAATATAATTAGGTTTTTTTACTTTTGATAAGTAATCTTTCATTTACTTTTTCTCCTTTCTCTCCGCTAAGGGAGAGTTTAACTCTCCCTTAACCTTTATTCTTTATACTCAAATATTGAGAAGCATCATTAGAAAGATTTGCAAATGCTTCTTGAATTTCGTATTGGTCAGTAACTCCTGGGAATTCAGCCATAATTTCGACTTTTTGTTCTATTAGCTAAGAGCTAAGGGTTGGTAAATCAATTCTTGATACTAATTCTCTTAATTTATAATTAGTGTCAGAAATCATAGAAGAAATTTTGTCATCGACAGAACGAGAAATTTTTACAGCATCAAGAATATTAGCAGTATCATTTTTATTTAACACTAACTCTTTTTCATGTAATACAGCTAAACGACCTTCTTTGCCCCATGCACCAGTATATCCACCAGTATCGAATAACATCATTTTATCATTTCCAACCATAGTATTAGTTCCCGGTCTTGTATACAAACCTTCTTGTCTTCTATAGATATTAGCAGCTAATTTTCCAGCTTCTTCACCATAAGCTTGAGTGGCCACCATTGAACCATAATGTTTTATATAATCAATATAACTCATTTTTTCAATTTTATTATTTGCTCCAGTAGAATAAATAAATCCCTTATAATATATTCCTACGTGCCCATATTGTCCACCAAAATTACCAACAACCTATCCATCAACTAATCCAGTTCCATCGGTTAATACTCCATGATATTCATTCAGTATCTAATAGGCATGACCTCTTTTAAAATCATAACCAGCAGTTTCAAGAACATCACCAACCCATAATCCGCACCAATTAGTTTGTGGATTATAAGCTCCTGCTAAAGCACTAATAGAAGATTTTTCATTATTTGCAAGCAATTCTTTGGGAGCTGAACTATTAGTAAAATTATAACCACTAGCAGATAAAGTTGGATTATAATTATTTATTGCATACAATTTAGCATATGTAGATAAAACGCTTCTAGCATTAGGAGTGCTTTTTCCTTTTCCTGTAGTTTTTACCTAATTAATAAAATCTGCTAAATCTCCTTGTACAAAATCAACATGCCCAACTACTACACCTTCTCCATAATCTCCTCCAACAGCACTTGATACCGTTTCATTCGTATAATATACTTTATTATCTCCTGAGGTTAATATAACATCAGTTCCTAAGTTAGAAGTAGAAGATAAATTTGAACTACCTGCCGTTGAAGCTCCATTTAAAACAGCCATAAGCTACTCATTAGAGATATAACCTTTATCAGGATTTTTATCTAATACACCCTAACGCTCAGTTAAAAGACTCTAAAATTCTGGAGAATTTATTACCTCAGCTCCATATGTGGCTACCATAGCTGTCATTTTATAACTTAAATCTCCAGTTCCAGGAATTAAATACCCACCACCAGAGCCTCCGCCTCCACCGAGACCTCCACTGAAGACGCTTTCATTGGCAGCGAGCTCCTAATCAACGCGTTTAGAATATTTAGCCTACCATTCTTCAACCATTCCAATAGCCTAAGAAACATATCCCATTAACACGTCAACAAGTTCACTAATTTCTTTACACAAAGCCTGAATATGGTCTTCTAAAGAAGATAAAGTTCCATCAGTATCATCTCCAAAGGTTTCCCAAGAAGTGCCAGCGACATTCATTGCCTATTCAACAACACTCTACCAATCTTTATAGTTAGTCATTAATTCAGCTATTGTCACATCAGATTTACTAACAAACTAATTATAAGCATCTTCGAAACTATAAATATCCATCATATTACCATATAAGGTATCGTGAAAAGTTATACCCGCCTCTTGTGCGCCTTTATTTAATTCACTTAATAAATACTTCTAACGAGACATATAATGTTCTTGTAGACTTAATAATTGCTCTTGATAATCAGTAGAATTTTTATCCAAATCCATTAAAGCATCTTTATATTCAATCTAATTTTCAATAATCTATTGAGATATATCATCAATATATTGTTTAGCTACCTCATTATATTCATAAAGAGCATCTTCCATTTTTTGAGTTGCTTCTTCAATAGCTTCTTCATCTGCATCATAAGCATAAGTCCAATTACCAGCAGCATCACGAATTAAACGCATAGAAGTTTTACTATTCTAAGCTTCTAAAAGTGCAAGTTCAGCCAATTGTAAATCATATTTTTTCTATAAAATATCTAAATCAAATTGACTCATTTCTATTCCTTTTTTCTATAAGGAATAAATTTCTTCTTGTAAATCTCTTAATTTAGATTTGGCTAATAAATCATTTTCTTCTGCAATAGCTAAATTTAATTGGCGATTCAATTTATTTAGCTCATATAGTTTAGTAGTTTCATCTAAATATTGTTCACGAATTTCTTTATCTCTATCATAAGCCTGTTGTAATAATTCTAAAGAAGAATATGGACTTAAAGCGTCACTAAGAGTTTGAGCTGCTAATTCAACTCTCATTGTGAAAAGCTCTTCAGCTGCTTCAAGAGTTTCTTCCCAAGAACCAAGGAATTCATCAGAAGCATTTTCCATTTCACGCTTTAAGACTTCAACTTGATTCTCCCAGAATTTAACAGAAGTTTCATCATTATCGGCTCTACGTCTTGCTAAAGCATCTTGTGCCTCATTGGTTGCTTTTGTTAAGCCTTCCATCTATTGCTTTAAGATACCCATTTTATTAAGCATTGTTTCTACTTTTGTAGTACCAATCTTAACTTTTAATGCCTAGTCAATCATTGTTCTACCAGATAAATCAATAATATTATTAAATCTATCTAACATAGAAACATAATTATCAATTCTATCTGTTTGTATATCTATTTCATCCAACGCCAAATCAAGAACATTCTAAACCAGTTCTTCCATTTCCTGTCGCAATTCAAGAATATCCATATTTAAATCAATTAAATCACCTTGATATTCAAGAATTTGTTCATTAAACATTTGTTCATATCCTGGATATTGAGCTTTCGCTGCTTGAAGTTCAGCAATACCTTGACGTATTGCAGCACCTTTTTCAAATAACTATAACATTTCCTGTTCTTGATATTGGAAACCTGCTAGCATAGCTTCAATCTGCTATTTATTACCATGAGCCTATTTAAGAAGTTTTTCTTGATAATAATTTAAAACTTCGATTTGATGGTCTATTTGTTTAACACGCCAATCAATACGATTAACAATATCTTCTAATGCTAATTGAGCTTGTTCTTTTTGATTTTTAGCAATTAAAGCAACATTTTCATCGATGTTTTCTTGTAATCCAAGAGGACCCATTAATGCTTCATAAATATCTTCTAATTCATTCATTAAAGCATCATCATTAATAGCTTCAGCAAAATCCATTCTAGTCTATAAATTAGTAAGAACCTAATCGATATTAGCAATAGTTCCATCGTCATTTAATGTTAATTCGAATTCATTACGGCCTTTTGACTTAATGTATTTATTAAATTCATCTACCGCATCTGGAAGTTGTTCTTTATACATATCAATTTGTTCTTCTAGAAGTTTATTTTCCTCTTCTATCATTTCAATTTCTTCTTGATAATATTTAGAAGCTTCTTCTGGGTCAAGACCTTCTTGTTTTAACTTTAACATATCTCTTTTACGCTGTTTACGTTTATCAAGAGCATCTTTTACTGAATCAGAGCCAGATTTTCCGCCTCCGCCTCCTCCGGTAGAACCAGAATTCATGTCTGGAGTATTGGCATTAGCAGGAACTGTGTAATTAGAACCCAATTCAATTGAACCAATCATATCATTTAAAGCCTATAGCCAAGGCTCTAATTCTTCAATTGTTGTAGGAATTGGTGGTAATGATTCTAAATCTGCAGAAGTAAAATCTACCTAGGTCTATGCTACAGCTAATAAGTTAGAAGCTAATACTCCAACTTCTCCATTAGCAGCAGCAACAGCAGCTTCTAATTGACTCATATCCGCATGACCTGTAGCATTAACACTTAATAAAAGCTCTTGAGATATTGGAGCCAAATCTAAAGCAGCCTATAACTCTTCCTTTTGGCTAGTATCAATGTTAAGATGGCCTTTCAATTCTACTTCATCAATTTCTTTACCTAGACTATCTTCTATCATTGCCGACTTCAATTTTTCAGTAGCTTCTACAGAGCCTTTAGACCATTGATCAATTAATTCTTTATTATTTTCAATAAAATCATCTGTAACTTTTTTACCAAAAACTTTTTCTAATTCCTAACTTATTTCACCAAGCTTATTTTTACGACTTTCTCCATTTAAATCTTTTAACTAATCTACCATTTCTTTAATGTTTTTAGCAGATTTAGTTGTTTCTATTTTCTTTAAACGTTCATAGAATTCTTGAGTTATATCAGTAGTATCTGCTCCTGCTTCATTAGCAGCTTCTAATGCTTTTTGATAATCTTCAACTGCATCAGCATATTCTTCTCCACCTAAATAACCATAAGCCTATAAAGCTTCCTATGTTCCAGATTGACTTAAATCAAATCCTTCATCTTTGGACATTGAAGTTAAATCTCCATAAGACATAAGTCTTTGTTGAATTCCATACTAATCAGTTAGTTTTCCAGCGTCTCCTGCTGCCATAATTTTATCATATTCAGCAAAAGCCTAAGAAACCATTTCATCTGTCCATTTATCTTTTTCAATATTACCAATGCCAATAGCATCTTTAAAATCTTGATTATCACCATAGGCTGAAATTAAACTACTTAGTAAGCCTTTTCCATTGTCTTCACGACCATCTTTTAATTCATTATATTTTTCACTATAACTATTATATCCCTAAGCGTCTAATAATTTTTTAATAGCAGATGTAGTATCATCTTCATAAATACTTTGATTTCTATCAAATTGACTACTTAAATCATTGACATCATTCGCAGTAATATCTTTTTTAGCGATATATCCAGCAGCACCAGCATCAATAAAATCATTAGGATCAACACCAGCACCTAATAGTTTTTGATAAGTTTCTTCATCAATAACATCGCCTTTTCCAACATCTTTAATGATGCCATAAAGTTCTTTTATTTTACTAATTAAAGTATCAATGTCATCTATTGGAAGTGAATTAGCTATATCTGCCATAGTATTCTAGAATTTGGTTCCATCAATACCATTTAATTCAACTCCAAGCAAATAAACCTATTGAGTAAATTGTTCCCAAGCATTTCCAGAAGACCAATCAATACTATTATAAATATCAAGAACTTCTCCCGCCTATTCTCCAGCTCTTATTAAAACTTCTTCTAATGTTTTTTGTGCTTCAGCACCACCATACTTATAGGCTTCATTTAAAGCTTCGGCAATACCTTCTTTTACATTAAAACTTAAATTATTAAAAACTGTTGAATAATCTAAATCAGTAGGATTAAATAAACTTTCCCATAAAGCTTTTGTTTGATTCTCTAAAGCTTGCTTTTCAGATTCAAGAGCATCTCCTATTCCATCGAAAGCTTCTCCAAAATGCTACTATAAAATTGCTTTATAATCTTCGTTCTTTATTAATGTATCCCATTCTTCTACAATATTTTCGATATTTTTTGCATCACTTAAACTACCATTAGCAATAAAAGACGCCATTCCTTGACTCACGTCTGCTAATAAAGCATTGGCTTTATCATTCATACCATCAAGAGACTCTTCCATTACTTCATACGCCGCAACAGTTTCAGCTACAACTTCAGCAGATACAGTGGTTTTAGTCGAAGTACCATCTTCATTGGTTTTTATTACACCAATTTCTCTACTATTTTTATCTCCTTTAACTGCATTTCCTTGTAAAGATAAATTAATACCTTTAGCCTTTTGGATTTCAGCATATGTATCCCAAACTTCTTGTGCATCTTTATTTAAATCTCTAGCAGTTTGCGCCTGGCTTTTAAAATACTCTAAATAAGTACTTTTTTTAGTATTTTTTTCAGCCTGAAATAGACTATTTGTTAATTCTACTTCGCCTTCAGCATATTCATCTTTTCCTAATGATCGTCTTAATGATTCTTCTAATTCTAATCGAGTAACTGCAGTATTTTCTTCTAATGCAGTAACTAAATTGCTATTAGCTAAAGCGTATTTTCTATAAATTTCTTCTGCAAGAGTTTCTGCATTTCCTATAAAATTACCGCTATAAGCAAAATTTTTTGCAACCTACTCAATCAAGCCTTGAATATGACTAATTGCGTCTTTTTCATTATCTATTCTATTAATCTCTTCAAATTCTGAAGCCATTTTATTACGAATAGCAGTTTGAAAATCAATAGCAGCGTTCTATGCTCTATCATCATTCTCATTAGTCTAAAATAAATGAGCAACATTTAATTTATCAAAAACTTTTTCAACATCAACAGCGTACTGTTTTTCAATGACATCCTAATCTGCATTTATTTTTGATATTTCAGCCGCTGCGGCCACTCTATCAATCTATTGCTATGCTTCCTCTAAAGAATTAGAATCAATAGTAATTTGTCCATCTTCTTTAGTCCATTGTAAATCAGGATATTTATTTAATAAATTAAGAGCTTCTTGATTTGCCGCAGCTAAAGCATCACGCCATTCTTCAGTTCCTTTGGTGCATTCTTCTAATTTTTTTATTGCAGAATCATAATTTTCAATAGCATTATTTAAATCACTGGCTGCTTGAGTTGCTTCTTCATAAGCCTAAGCTAATTTTCCTGCATTCTAAGAAGCTTTTTCTAATTGACCTTCTGGAGAATTTTCATACATTTCTTGATGTGCTTTTACTAATAATGCAATTGCAGCTACAACTGCTCCAATAATTAAAGCATATTTGCCAAAAGTCAATAGACTAGCTTTAGTCGCGTCATTTGCTGCCTTAGTTGCTTTAGTGAGGCTTTCAGCTTCTTCCTTACTTAAATCATTTGAATTAGCTTTAAGTAATTGAATTGCAGTTCCTGCAGTATATATGGATTTTCCTTTTTCATCTTTTTGACTTAATAACTATTCAATAATTTTATTTTCTTTTCTAGCTTTAAGGCTATCTCCAATACCAGAAACACTATTAAAAAGTCCTAAAGATCCTTGAACAGCAGAAGGTAAAACCATTGTAGTAGTTAATAAAATACTATTAAATTTTTCCCAAGAGCTTAAAGTTTCATCATCTAGTACATTTTTCATTCCACTAATAGAAGAAATAGCAAAGCCTAAATTTGCAAAACTATTTGTTAAAGAAACTATACTACCAGATAAAGACTAAGATCTTCTTTGAATATTTTCAAAGCTTTTTAAAGCGTCTTTTTGCTATTCTTGATAAGCAGTATATATTTTATTATAAGCAGCATCAGCCGCTTTGCCTTCAAGTCTATCTTCAGTTAAAGCTTGAATTAATCCATTTAATTCATCAGATTTTTCTTTACTTAAACCTCTAGTAAAATTTTTAGATACAGTTTTTAAAAAATGATCTCTTTCAGTCGCATTTAAAGCTTCTGTTACATCTCCTCTAAAAAGATTAAAATCATCTTTATTATTTACAGCTTTCCAATTTTCTACCTAGTAACGTCCGCCTTTATATCCATTATTTGCCCCACTATTAACAACAGTTTTTAAATAACTTTCATCAGCTTTAGCTCGATTTTTAATAGCATCTACTTTAGCCTAAGCGTCTGAATTTCTTCCACTATTAAATAAATCTTCTGCTTCATCTAACATAGTTAAAATATCACTTTTTGTTGCTACCCATTTATCTACCTAATCGGAAATATTAGTATATGAATTCTATCCTAAATTATTATTTCTTGTAAAAGTATATAGATTTAAAGAATTCTATCGTCTAACTTCTTCATTATCAATAACTCGCTATTTAGCAGCAATAACTTGTTCACTCTATAGTTTTCTTACATTTATTAATCCTTCTGCTTCTAATCTTTGTTGTGCAGTTAAATTTTCTTGTATATTTAATAGCTAAGTTTTTAAATTAATTTGATCTTGTAGAATGGTATTTTTTAAAAGATCCATTTCATTGTTATTAACTATACTATTATCTATAGCTACTTGTAAAGCATCTTTCTAGAAGTTTATAGCTTGTTTTTGATTTATTCCTAAAATACTTTTTACGCCATATGCCATATTACTCAAACCGGCGGCCATTTGTTTATTAAATATTTTAGTAATAATCGCACCTAAACCAAGAGCAACACCTTTCATGCCACCCATTGCATCAGTAACATTTTCAATACCGCCAAGTAATCCAGCAAAACCGTTGGCAACGGAAATAAAGAAATCGTCATCTAAAACGCTATCATAAATACCTTCCCAAGCCGCGCGAACTCTATTGCTAGCAGCTTCCCATGATTCAGCATAAATTTCTGCTTGTTCATTCAACGTTCCACTCGCATTTCTTGCAATATTTAGATTATCTTTAAAAACATCCCAATTATCCATTAATGCGATTAATTGAGTATACTAACGAACACCTGCAACTGTCTATGCAGTAGCAATTTGAGTATCTTTACTTAAAGTATTCCATTTAGTACCTAATTCGCTTAAAATTAAATCCATGTCTTTAATTTGTCCTGAAGTATCTTTAATATTTACTCCTACTTTTTCTAAAGCAGAAGAGTATTTATTTAAAGTGGTACCATCTTCCATTGTTTCACCTAAATTTAAACCTTGTAAACGAGAGAATAAGGTTTTTAATGCATTACCAACTACATCTGCATTTTGACGAGTTTCTGCCGTAATTGTAGCAAGAGCAGCGGTTGCATATTCATAACTTAAACCTACTGTTTCACTGACTGCAGCGAATTTTTCTAAGCCAGCAGCAATTTCGTCTGTGCTAGAAGCTGTGGCTGCACCAAGAGCAGTCATAACATCAGCATAATATTCAAGTGATTTTGTTCCATTATCAAAGTTATTCCAAATGGCAGTCATGTAGTTAGAAACATCTTTAGCTGCTTCTCCTGTTACATTAGCCATTTTTATAGTAGCTTCAGTTCTAGCTTTAATCTCTGATTCAGGCAAACCCTGTTGATAATAAATTAAAGCAGCATCAGTATAACGAGTTGTTGTTGTACTTAAAGCTTTTGCTGCATCATTTGCCGTTTTAGCAAATTTTGCCATTTGATCAGTATTGTAGCTAGTAACAATTCTAATATCATTTAATGATTTATTTAAATCTTTAGCATATCCATATGCGCTCTATACAGCACCCACAAATCCATGCATCATTGAAGATGTTAACTACCATTTAGCGGTATTCTTCATTGTAGTCCATAGATTATCAAACATTTTACCGGTTCGCTTTAAAGGCACCTCAGCAGAAGCGATAGAATTTGCTAATTGTAAAAATGTTTTTTGTCCTTCACTTCCGAAAGAAGACAAATGTTTATAAACATCTCTTAAATCTAAATTTGATTTCCTTAAAGAGTCTGAAAATCTTGTTAAGTCTAATTTACCAGTATTTACATTGGTAGCCTAATGTAAACTAATCTATAATTTTGTAGCTGCCATTTGAGCTTCTTGCAGCTCTCTAGTAATTCCATTTCCTAAACCAGAGCCTTTAGCAGAAGTTGAAACTAGTTTAGTTAAACTATTCTATAAACTAGACAAAGACTGCATAGCCGATTTAGTATCAGCACTTATCAATAAGTTAGCATGAAACTATGGTGTATTAGCCATATAGATATTACTCCTTTCACTCTTTTAATTTTATATACAAATAAAAAGGGTAATGAAGGAATATTCCCTCATTACCCTTTACTATATTCCTATAAAATTTTAAAATATTATTTAATGTATTTAACCTAATTTGCTCATTACTTGTTTTAATAAATCTAAATTTTCTGTTCCTTGTAAATTCTTCTGTAACTCATTAATATCAAAATTTAAATTATTATAATCAGTTGTTATAGCCTCTAAAATACCTCGAGCACTATTTTGTTGAACATAAATCTTTTCAAGAATATCAAATGTCCAGCTTTGTAATTCTCTATAATCTCTTTCGCATTCACTTAAAATTTGATTCATTAAAAAAGAAGAAGCAAATGAATCATATAATTTATAAACATCTTCTTTTTGTTTTTCAGTGAAAGAAATATTAGTATAATTATAAATCATTTCCATTTGAAGATTAATTAAAACCTAAGGAATATTATAATGTTTATCATTAGCTTGTAAAGTAATATTTACTACTTTTTCCATAATCTCTATCTTCTTTTGAATAGGTAAATATCTCTTTACTTCAATATTCTATTCATTCCATTGAATAGTTTCAATTGTATCATCTATTTTTAATCCTAATTTTGTATAAGAAATTTTTGCCAAATTAAACAACTCCTTTTACTCTATTATATAATATTTTTTTAGTAATGTCAATTATTTCTTTTTAGATTTTTTAATTTTTATTGGAGTGTGTTTTACTCCAAAAGATTTAGAAGAACCTTTAATTGAAGAACTATGAGCTTCAAAAGGATTCTTTTTCGACATTCTTAAACCATAATAACTACCATTAGTTTCTAAGAAATCTTTCGCCATTGAAGCTGTGCTTCTAACAAAAATCTAGTCTCCTGCGGAATTATTTAATATTAACATTTCGGCAGACGCATCACTACCATCTAAAAAATACATTCCCATACCTATTAATTCATAAATATTCTAAATGTGAGACATATGCAAAGAAACCCCATGATCTCCATGAGCTGAATTTACTTTAATAGAATTAAAACAGTTTCTAGCTCTAAAATAACTATCATAAATATTTTTTGCACTGTATCCAAGAGAAGATAGAACCGAGTAGTAAGCTTTATATGGATCGGTTTCACCAAGCTAAATAGCATTCCACATCGAACCAACAGAACTATAATTTTTTAATGTAAAACTATATTTATTAAATAAAGCCAACATTTTTCCAAAATCTGTTGTTGTATCCCAAAAAACTTGAGTACCTAACATATTTTTACCTATAATATCAGGCTTACCAAATTTTGGACCATTAATTAAATTATAATATTTTGAATTATCAATTAAATTCGCTGGAACTTGAGCATTTTTACCATTTTCAAGAAAAACTTGCATTAATTCTTGCTCTACCCCTTCAAAAATATTATTAAAAGAAGGAGAAGCTGTTGTATTACCAGTCATAATATCAATATTTAACTAAAACTAATTTTTCCACCTATTTTTACCATTTTCATCTTTATAATAAACTCTAGTGTTTTTATTGCTAGATTCCTATCCTAACATATAATCAATTAAAACTTGTAATAAAGAACCCATTTCTTTTTCAAAAACAAAACCACCTGCAGTGCCGCTTGTATGAAATAAATTATTAACAGATCTGCCTCCACGAGTTTTAACTATTTGCTAACGCAAAAAGTCCCAGATAGGATCTTCTCCAGTTCTTGGATTTTTTAACATATTTAAATACTTTTCTAACTATCTAGCATCTTCTTCTCTTTCTGAAGTTGCCTAAGAGTTTATTTTATTTAATAATCTATTGTGAACTCCCTATAAATGTATCTAAGTCTATATAGTAGGCATAATGTCTCCTTTCTCACCAATAAAAAAAAAGGAGAGGAAATATAATTTCCTCTCCTTAATATTATTCTTCAACAGAAGCAAAAGCTTCTTCAGCTAAAGGAAGAATGGGTTCTTCCTTTTTAATTTCATCTACTGGAAGAATTATTTCTTCCTTTATAGATTTTTTCTTTTCTCTTTTAATTATTTTTTTCTCTACCTTAGGCTCTTCTTTTACATGCTTTAATGCAGGACGAACTGCACTAGAAGGTTTACGAGAATGAATAATCATAACTTATTAATAATTATGAATAGCTTCATCAAAGATAGCATTATGCTTTAAGTCGTGGAAGGTCTGATTACGTACAATGTCATCAGATACGATATCCTCAATCAATTGAATAGCACATAAAACTTTCTTAGTGCTATCAAAGCGAGTATAAGCAGGGAATGCATCCATAGTGAAAGTAAAGGTAGAGGGATCGCCAGAAGCGGCCATGCTGAAAGTGAAATTGGACTGAACCTTGCAGTTAGGAATAATGAATTCTGCAGGCAGGTCAACACCATCTTGAGTGCGGAATAAGGTAGAAGCTTCTAAGTAGAAGTTGCCACCAAAGACATCAGGAGCGATTTCAATCTGCTTAGTATTAGCAGTCTTTTCGGTGTAATAATCAACAATTACAGTAGCATTACTGAAAACAAGATTGAATACATGCTCTAAACGTTCATCAGCTTCATTATTAAAACCATACTTAATAGCATCTGGAGTTACAACAGTAGTAGCACCGTTTTCACCATACTTTATTTCAACATCAGTGCCATAATCATGTGCTTGAACAACAACTCTCCACTTTTCAGTTGGATGACCAGCATTTTCAGCTGCCTGTGGAACCCATCCATATTTTCTATTACCATTTTCATCATCTTCACCTAAATATCCCCAGTAGCAAGGAACTGGATCTTCAATATAAGGCAGATATGGTTCGGTGTTAGGTTCACCTAATTTAGTTCCCATTACATAAATGTAATGCTCATTCTTTAAATATTGTTTTTCAGCATTCTTGGGACCCATATAAGGCTTATTTTTTAAATAAATATAAGCACTCATAGCCTTATGGTCTCTAGTATTATTATAAGCTTCTTCATAGAATTCAACATCATCAGTCTGCTCAATAATATGCTGTTTAATAGTGTTTTCGGGAGAAGCTTCTATTAAACCAGCGCCAGCTAAAATAGCTAAACTTTCTGGAGAGATTAAAGCATCTTCCATGGTGAAGGTTAAAGTTCTTTCACCATCCCAAGCAACTAAACGAGAGTTGCCGCGGCCACCAGTTGCATAAACAGTACTGGAAGCACCCTCTAAAGTAGAAGTCTTTAAAGTATCAAAATATAAAACAGGCTCGTCCTTATAGAAAACCTTGCGGCCAATCTTCATTGGTGCACGAGCTTTTAATACGACGTCGCAAATCTCGCGAAGACCAAATTTCATAGGTTTTTTCCTCCTTAATAATTTTAATGGATATTTTTCATCCAATTATCAACTTTCTTGTCGGATTTTGCTCCGGCAAGTTTTCCACGGATATCTATATCCCAATTTATATATAACGAATATCTCTCAATTAAATCATACAGCTAATACATTGTCAGATTCATACAATCTTCTAATGACATTGAGTTAAGCCCTACAGTAAGTGTGGAAAGATATTGGCTAAATATACTAGCATTAGCGGAACCATTTAATTCCGCAACTCTTTTACGTCCCTTCATTAGCTTATCAGCAATTTCTTTTGCTTTTGCATTTGCGGGATTATAAGATTCTTCCTAATTCTTTTTACTATCAAAACAAAATATTTTTTCAAATATTTTCTAAAGAATTTCAAAATTTTCATCATCTATCATTACAGTATCATTTTCATTTTGTAATAATAAAGACCTTGGAGTAAAAAGAATTTTTCTATCTGGAAATAAAAGTGTTAAAGTCTATATAACAGCTTCTTTTTTATCAGCAGTTTCTTTATCACTCATAACCATCATAAATATCTAAAAATTATTTGTATCTTCTGGTATAGAACTGTCCATAAGAGTTTTTTTATTTATACACAAACATTGTGCTCCAGTAAAAAATGCCTATTCTCCAATATAAGCTATTTCTTTAATTTTTGGCTAATGAACAATTAAAGCCAATTCAGGAATCGGTAAATCGATTCCACACATTAAACCTAATCTATAATCCATTAATTATATAAAGGCATATCCATAAAATTCTTTAAGAAATTAGCTTCATCATTTGGGTTTGGCATATAATATTTATCTTCTCCACCATGAACAACCCTATATTTTAAACACATACCAGCAAATTCATCATTTTCAACAACTTTAGCATCTAAAGATAAAAATTCCATTTTACCCATATTGGTTAAATGTTTTCCATTTAACACACTATCTAATTCTGCTGCTATTCTAAAAGGACGCAATTTAAAATCTTTAAGCATCCACTAATCAACATGACATATAATATCAAATTCAATAATATTGTCTCTAAATTCAGGATTATATGTTGTTTGGAAAGCATCAAAATTAATTAATAAATAAGTCTCAACTAATTTATCAACTTTAATCTTAGGAACAAATTTAATATTATTTTCAATTAAACTCTACATTTCTTCTTCTGTTAAAGAAGGACGATATAAAGCATCTTTTGTATTATAATAAATTAATTTTTGTAGATTTTTATTTTCAAAAATCCTATCCATTATTAAAGCAGCATCTTTTTCAACGGATAAAAATGATGATACTGGTTCTTTTACATTATTTATTTTCATACGCCTTTTACTCCTGTATATTAGAATAATGATTCTACTACAATAGTTTTTGTGATTGGCCCATAAGTTAAATCAAACTATCCAGAATAAGAAGAAGTCCATTTAAGAGTGATTTTCTTTCCTTCTTCATAAGCTCGTAAGGGCAATTTTTTATCATAAATCCATTGCTTGGCGGTGTAATCTCCAATAAACTCATAAGTCTAAGTAGTTTTTGGTTTAATAAATACATCACCAATAATATCTTCACTTCTTTTTGGATTGGGGTCTTTATTCTCCTCAATTAAAGCACCAACTAAACCACTATCAATATCATCTTCATGGTCATTAGAATAATATTCTACAGCATCTACTGTTATTATTCCAGGAGTAGAGTATGAATCAGTAGCTTCTATTCTCCAACATACATCATCTCCTTGAAGATAAAACTTTGTATATCTTTTAAAGAATTTTCTATTTTCTTCATTATCAGGAATTAAAATATGTAAAGAATAGTTAGGATTATCAATACTTATTTCATGTTTTTGAATATAATCAATTCTAGTCTCAACTGGACCTCTAACGGCCGCCTTTGTGTGATGTAAACCATTTTCATCTTGCCATTGTATGTCATAACGACAACGTCTTATTTGCCCTCTAAAATAA
>JAEIGA010003957.1_pt1 | contig 23011 bp, 22 predicted proteins | sample 9270691 | NCBI WGS metagenome assembly JAEIGA01 (sample SAMN17057246, study PRJNA624740) | gut metagenome | biome: biome; isolation source: fecal sample | host: Bos grunniens | place: China: Xizang | collected 2019 | reverse complement strand
TTTTTATTGAATGTGGTACAAACGATTGGGCGAGAAACTGGGCGTTAGGTGATAAAAAACTTACATTCGATGAAAATGGTATATCTGTTGACATTTCAACATTTTATGGTGCTTGTCATCAGTTCTTTAAAAATGCGACAGAGTTATTCCCTAATGCAACAATAATTGCAGTTGGTACACCATTTGGTAAACTTCCAAATAGAGAAGCCTTTACTAATAAATATGGATTGTTAAATAATCAAAACTTACAATCTATTGAGTATGGTGATGCTCTTGTTGATATTGCAGGTATGTGGGGTTGTTATGGTGTGAATATGGGTAGAGAAATGAATATACACGATAATAATATTTCAACAATTATTCCTGATGGTTTACACCTTACAACAACAGAATCACAAATAAGAGCAGGTAACGTTGTTATCAATTATTTATTATCTAAAGAATTATAAGTTTATGAGTTAAACATATTCTAAAAGTATAAGAGGGGCAACTTTATTGTTGCCCTTTTCTTTGTAGAAAGGAGAAATAATTATGGATGCTAATGTAGAAAAAAACACAACTTTAAATAACATAGAGGGTAAAGTCGTTTCTATTCCTGTTATAGATAAAACACTCACTAAATCAGATAGAAGTGCAGATGCAAAGGTAGTTGGTGACGAAGTTAAAAGGCTTGACGGCAGAATAGATGATATCGACCCACATTTTGCCGAGAATGTTCAGTATAACAATGAAAATAGCGGTTTAGATGCTACAAATATGCAAGGTGCTATTGATGAAATGCACACAGATTTGAATAATAATTTTTTCGGAGTGCATAACAAACCGAGAAACTTTTATAAAGGAGACGGAAGTGCAACAGCAAGAAAAATCGAAATTGGCGGTGTCGGTGGTGCAGTTATTATTTATTCCAACAATGCAGGTGATATTAACATTTGTATAGTAACAGCTGTTGGTGCAGTTGCTTTTAATGTTGGTGGAACAACAAGAGAAACCAAATATATGTCGAGTGCGGTTACTTATAAAGATGGTGAACTTTCTATGGCTACAGCAGAAGATTGTGTAAATAAAGCAAATGTAAATTATTATTATCAAGTGTTATAAGGTGGTGTGTTAAATGACATTGAAAGAAATGAAAAACAAGGTATTGCGACTTATTGAAGAAGCAAATCCTAACAATGAGAATTTAACTGACGACCCTGATATAGCAACGAAGATAAACGATGTTATAAATCAAATTCTGTTTGAGTTAGCTCGTTTTAAGAAGATACCGAGATACAAGGAATTTGAAGTAACAAAGGGTGAAACAATCGACTTTGACAGACTTGAAAAAGAGTTTGGTTATGAAATATATCAAATATCCGCAGTACAGGGTATTAGTTTTCAGTATAAAGCAGACGGAACAGTAATCAAGGTTTTAGAAGATGGTGTAGCAGAGGTAGAGTGTTATATCTACCCTGAAAGAATAGATGATAATACCAAGAAAAACTATGAATTTGAGTTAAGTGCAGATGCACTTGAGATAATGCCGTATGGTGTAGCTGCCGACTTGTTAAAGAGTGATGTATCTACAAACTATGGTGCTATTTATTCTAATAGATACGAAGAGATGAAATCAAGACTTGATTCACGATACAGTATGCCAAGCATTACTTTTGAAGGTGGTGTAATTATCTAATGGCAGATAATTTAATACCAAGACTATATAATAATTTTCGTGGTGTTGATTTTCGTGGTGAAGAAATCAACCTGACAAGAAGTCCGGATAGTTTGAATGTATGGAAAGACTACAAGGAAACCGAAAGCATAAGAACACGCCCAAAAATGCAGTTGAAAACTTCATTTGATGATACTGTATGGGGTGTGTTCTTCTTTACTGTAGGGAATTCCAATACAATGATAGTACATAGTGGTACAAAGCTCTACAAGGTTATAAACGATGTAAAGACAGTTCTTTACACAGGCGTAAACAATGCAGTAAGCAACAGTTTTATTTACAATAACAAGTGGTATTTCAAAGACGGAAAAAACTATCTTGAATATAACGGACAGACAATATCCGAAGTAGAAGGATATGTTCCTACAACTACTATAGGAAGAAAAGCCAATGGTGGCGGTGAAAAGCACGAAGATGTGAATTTACTTTCAGATTATCGTATAAATACATTTCTTGCAGATGGAACAAGCAAAGACTTCTATTTAGATGCAAAGAATATTGATGATGGTTTTCTTCCGGAAGTAAAGGTAAACGATATAAAGGTAACTAATTATACAGTTGATTATATTTCAGGCAAAATTGCTTTTACAGAAGCACCTACCCAACCTTTAACTGATGGACAAGATAATGTATGGGTAAAATTCAAAAAAACTGTGCCAGGCTATGCAGATAAAATAAAGAAATGCACTCTATTAGAAGTATTTGATAATAGGGTGTTTTTTAGTGGAAATAAAGAATCCCCAAATATGATTTGGCATTGCAGCTTAAACGATCCTTCTTATTGTAGCGATTTAGACTATTACAACGAAGGTTTAGATACTGCTCAAGTAAAAGGCTTAGTAGCAGGTAACAGTTCTTTATGGGTGTTTAAAGAGCCATCACAGGCGAATACATCGGTATTCTATCATAGACCACAACAAGATGCTGAATACGGAAAGATTTATCCAAGTGAACACTCAAGCATATCAACAGGTTGTGTCGGTAAGGCTATTAACTTTAACGATGATATTATCTTCTTCAGCGATAGAGGAATGGAAGGTATAAGTGGTGAGATTACCACAGAACAAGTAATAGCACATAGAAGTTCTTTAGTTGACCGAAAATTGATAGTAGAACCAAACTACCAAAATATGATTTTGGCAGAGTGGGAAGGCTATTTAATCGCATTCATTGATAATAAGGGGTATCTTGCCGACAGTAGAGCGACTTTCACCAATGAAAACCATTTTGAATACGAGTGGTTCTATTGGGAATTAGACAAAACTGTTAAATGTGTAAAGGTAAACAACGGTATGTTGTACATCGGTACAGAAGATGGCGTTTATACTCTTACAGATTTAACAAGTGATGTAGAGAGTTACTGGGTAACACCGAAAGATAGGTTTAACAATCCACAATACCAAAAGACAACAAATAAACGTGGTTGTGTTGTAGAAGCAATAGGTGATATATCCGTATATGCAAAGACAGATAAAACCGACTTTGAATTGATAGGCGATTATGAGAATATAACGGATTCTTTCGTTTGCAGAATTAAGCGAAAGAAATTCAAAGATATACAGTTAAAATTCCATTCAAAGACAAGGTTCAGTTTAGAAACTGCAACTTTGGAATGTTTCGTAGGTGGATACATTAAGAGGTAGCGAAAGGGGGATTTCTTAAATGGCGTATGAAATAAATTATAACGATGAACGATTTCAGCAAGTGAATACCGAAAAGCAGAATGCCATAAATGAAGTCGATAAGACCTATGGTGAAATGATAGGTGATTCAGACAAGTATTATCAAGCTCAAATAGATGCTTCAAAACAATGGGCAGATAAACAAACTCAGTTGCAGAATCAACAGACAGACTTTGCTATTGAGAAGATCGAGCAAGAGAAAGACAAGGCACAAAAAGACTACATCAAAGAGCAATCCGGTTCTTATGTAGATTGGCAGAAGCAAAGTAATCAGTATGGTGCTAAAGCAGAGGAAATGGCTTCAAGTGGTATGACTAATACAGGCTATAGCGAGAGTTCGCAAGTGGCTATGTATAATACATACCAAATGCGAGTTGCAACTGCAAGAGAGAGTTACAACAATGCAGTGTTGAATTATAATAACTCTATTAAAGATGCAAGATTGCAGAATAATAGTGCATTAGCTGAAATCGCATATAAAGCTTTACAACAACAGTTAGAGTTATCATTGCAAGGCTTCCAATACAAGAATCAGTTGTTGATTGAAAAGGCAAACAAGAAAACAGAAGTTGAAAACAACTACTATAATCGTTATCAAAATGTATTGGCACAAATCAACCAAGAAAATGCACTTGCAGAGCAAGTAAGACAGTACAACGAGAAGATGGCTGAAGAGAAACGCCAGTATAACCAAACACTTGCTTTACAAAAAGCACAGTTGGAAGAAGAGAAGCGACAGTACAACGAAACTCTTGCACTTCAAAAAAGCAAAAGTAGTTCAAGCGGTGGTTCAAGTGGTGGTAGCAAAAAAGCTTCGGGCAAAGTAAAATCATCAAGCAAGGTTAAAACATCTTCAAGTGGAAATGTATCACCAAAAGACAAGTTGAATCTTGGCTACGGTCCAATTAACGATACAGCGGTAGAAAACCTTGTAAGAACAGGAGCAGTAAAAGTTACTACAGATAAGAATGGTAAAAATAGTTTGAAGAAGACATCTACTGCACCAAAGAAACTTAACAACACAAAGAAGAAAGCAACTACAACATCACTTGTGAAAAATTTGTTTCCAGGCTTGAAGTTTTAAAGTAAGGAAGGTGCAATATGGCTTTATCATACGAATACCTTAAAGGAATACAAAATAAAAATGGCGGTGCTTCTTCAGGTAAAACTGTTTCATCAAGTAAAGGTGATGGCGGTTTAAGTTACGAATACTTGAAGGGCATACAACAAAGTCGTGCATCGGTGCAAGACATAGCACCTGTAAGAACTACTACAACTACAAAGAAAAAGAAGAAAAAAGACGAAGACGAGCGTACCTGGTTTAATTCAGGATTTTTTGAAGACGGCTATGATGTTGGTGATTTAACCAAAACTATTCTCGGTTCAGGTACAGACCTTGTAGAAGATTTAAGCACAGGCATTATGGGAATGGGCGAAAAGGCTTGGGACGGCTTGTTGATGTTAGGTACTGCTATGAACAATCAACAAATGACACAGTCTGCACAAAATCAAATGATGTATAATGCAGTAACAGGCAAGGAAACCGACGGCATTTTAGAGCGTTCTTTAGCAGACCAAAGACAAATTCAAAAAGAAACTTCGGAATATGTAAAAAAGGATTTGTACGATGAAGAAAAAATCGCAAAGAAAATCATTACAAATCCAGTAGAAAATGTTTCGGGCATCAATGTAGAAGATACTTCTGTATTTGGTGCAAAGTCAGACTCTCTTATTCAGTCAGGCGGTCAGTTGTTGGCTACGGCAGGTTTGCAAGCGGTGGGTGTGCCGTGGTTCTTAACAACTGGCGCTACTGCCTATGGTAGTCAAGCAGAGCAATCATTAAGGGAAGGTGCTACATTCCAAGAAGCGAATGCAAGTGCTTTAATTAGTTCTGGTGCAGAAATTCTTACAGAAAAGTTATCAGGCGGTATTAAATTCGGTGGCAAAACATTAGATGATGTATTGTTAAAACCATTAACCGAAAAAATAACAAGTAAAACACTTAAAACGCTTACCAATTTAGGTTTAGATGCAGTTGGTGAAGGTTCAGAAGAAGTTGTATCTTCAGTTTTGAGCAATTTAGGTACTGCATTGTATAAAGAAGATAAAGTATCGGATATTCTCTTTAGCGAAGAAGCAGTAGATGAATATATTGATAGTTTTATCGGTGGTAGCGTTTTAGGTGGTGTATCAAGCGGTTTTCGTGCAGTTCGTAATGGTGTAGAAGAAAACTATACCGAAAACGAGCAGAAAGTCATTGATAAGGAAATCGAAAATCGTATTGCAGAGATAGAGCAAGACGGAAACACACTTACCAAAAAAGATAAGAATAAAATTCACGAAGATGTACTTCGTGACTTGGATAAAGGTTATATCAGTATTGATACAATCGAGAGTGTTTTAGGTGGCGAAACTTACGATAACTACAAATCTACTGTAGATAGAGAAGATGCTCTACTCAAAGAATTTGAAGAGTTAGGCGAAAGAACAAATGCTACTCTCAAGGAACAAGCACGATACAAAGAACTTGAAGGTTTGTATAATGAGCTTAAAAACAGTTCTCAACGATCACAACTTAAATCACAACTTTCTGATGAAGTATATAATCTTGCAAAGAATAGTAGACTTGCAGAGAGTTACAACGAGAGAGCAAGGTTATCAGAAGACTTCCAAGCAGATTTTTCAAAGTTCAAAGGTGTAAAGCACGAAGATGCAGCTAAAAAGACTTTGGAAAATGCGATTAAGGTTGGAGCAAACAATACAAATCGTATACGAGACCTTGTAGAAATGAATGCAAGGGTTTCAGGTGATTTAGGCATTGTTTTTGAATACAAGAGCAATGAACAGATAAAAAACGATTTTATTGAAAGACAGACAAAGGAAATCAGTAAAATTGAAAGCATCCCTGAAGCACAACGCACAGAAGAACAGAACAATCTCTTGACCGAGTTGAAAGATACTCTTGAAAAGGTGAAGAGTGGAAAAGTTACTGTCAATGGTGATATTACTGCTGATAGTATTGTAATAAACCTGGATTCTGCAAAAGCACTTAATAGATTAACTGGTCACGAAATCACACATAGTTTAGAGAAAGCAAAAAACTACAACGAGTTGAAAGACCATTTATTCGCTTATGCAAAGGCAAAAGGTGTCGACATTGATAGTGAATTGGCTATTCTCAAAAGCAAATATCAAGGTATAGCGAATGCAAATCCGGAAGCAGAACTTGTTGCAGATTTAGTAGGTGACTATCTCTTTACAGATGCTGACTTTATCAACAGTTTATCCACAGAAAAACCGAATGTGTTTAAGAGAATCTATAACGAAATCAAGTATCTTTGCAAAATTGCAACTGCAGGTAGCAAGGAAGCAAGAGAACTTGAAAAGGTTAAAAGAGCATTTGACAAGGCATATAAGGAAAGTGCTAACACAAAGACCAAAGCAGATACAAAAACAAAGCATTCTGTTAGTGATAATGGTGACTACGGTTATCACGCAGGTGATTTAGGCAAAGCAGAAGGTTATTGGAATATGACTTCTTCTAATCGTGGTACAGGTCACTTTGGTACAGGCACTTACTTTGTAGGTGACGAAGCACAAATAAATGGTGACACCTACGGAAACAGACCACACGAAAAGGTTGATTTCAGCAAGTATAAACTCTATAAGCCTTTAATTGAAAGTTATGGTTTTGAGTTGCATTCTAACTTGAAATATATCAATGACAATATTTCACTCTATCCTATTGCAAGTATGAACTTTGAAGAAATGTACGATGTTTGCAAAGAGATAGAAGATGCAGAATTTACTCTTAGTAATGAAAATGCTACAGAGAGTGAAAAAGCAGAAGCACAAAGAATACTTGACGAAGCCAAAGAACGATTTGAAGAAATAGGTTACGATCCTGACTATATGTATTCAGATGAACTCAAAGAGAAATTAAGTGAGCTTCGTAACGATTATCAAAGTGCAACATTTAGATTAAATTCCCTTTTCGGTTACTATGCTGAAGAAAAAATCGAGTCTGCATTAAAGGGTGTTTATGATGAAGTTTCGCAAATAAAAGACAGTTATAATGCTCGATACGAAGATAGTCCATCAACACGCTTTATGAAAGCAATGGGATATGAAGGTATTGATGTTAGAGGTTTTAAAGGATTAGACAATACTACTTATGGTTCAGTTATCTATGACTTAAAAGGTGAAGATTTAGCACGAAAAAAAGAAATCGGCACTGCAAAATATTCACTTACCGAAGAGCAAGAAAACTACTTTAAAGATTCTAAAGTTCGTGATGAAAATGGCAACCTTAAAGTAATGTATCACGGTACATCAAAAGGTGGTCATACTGTTTTCGATACCTACGGAAGCAACTACGGATTATTCGGTCAAGGTTCATACTTTACCGATAATAAGAGTGTTGCAGAGTCTTATACCAATAAAGGCAAGGGCAACAACAAGCAAGTATATGAATCATACTTGAACATTACTAATCCGTTGGATATGGATGCACAAGGCAATATTAACGAGTGGCAAAAAGCATTCCCAGAAGCAGATTTCTCTAACTGCAATACAAATGAAGAATTTTATCGTGCAGTAGAAGAATATTATTCAGACCAAATGATGTCTAAATGGGAAGTTGCAGAGACTATTAAAGATTCTATTCAATTCAATATGGGATACGATGGTATTACTCATATTGGTGGTGGCAGATTTAATAAGGCAGACGATACAAGACACCAAGTATACATTGCCTTTGAACCTGAACAGATAAAGAATATTGATAATATCGCACCTACGAAGGATGCAGATATAAGATATTCAATAAGTGATAGTGAAGATAGCAAAGGTGCTGAAGATGATTGGCTTGTTGATGATGATTTCATTCCGTGGGAATATAAAGGCAAAGATAGTGAAGGCAATGAATTATCGGTAAACCAAACAGAGTTTTTCAAGAATAGCCAGGCTCGTGATAGTAAAGGAAATCTTTTAAAGGTGTATCACACCACCAAAAATGATTTCACTGTTTTCGATAAATCCAAAAAGGGTGAAGCAACAGAAGATGCAAATACTTATCTCGGTTTCTTCTTCACAGATGATGCCGAATATATGCAGAACTTCCCTGAATTTGAGAATGGTAAAACAGAGTCATATTATCTCAATATGAAAAATCCTATTGATATGACAGATATATCAGAAGATGCATTTTTAGATATTGTTGAGGTAATGGGTGGTGATGTTTACGAAGCAGAAGATGTTTACCGAGAAGAATTTGAAGAAGAGCAAAAAAGAGCAAAGGTAAGGGGTGACAACAATGTTTCTCTTACACTTTCAAATCTTCTTGATAACTTAACAGGTGAATTTTATTACGATGATTTCATAAGAGAATTGCAACCACACTATGACGAGTTAATGTCAAAAGGTTATGATGGTGTAATTAACTATATGGATGAATTATTCGGTGTGAAGGAATATGTTGTACTTGACTCACACCAGGCAAAGTTGACATCAAACACCAATCCTACAGAAGATGCAGATGTTAGGTATTCGTTAACAGAACAGGAAACGCAAGAAACAAATGAAAAACTGAACAAGGTTGGTTTTAACTACGATGCAAAAAGCGGAACTATTTACAGTTTAAGTAGTTTGGAAGATGCATTTAATTACAAGACAGACAAAAACGGATTCCTTGTAACCGAGAATGATTATCTTAAAGCAAGGAACGAGTATGTGGATGCTCTTGCAAAATCAATTGCCGAAGAAAAAGGCAAACCTACAAGGGAAGAATATAAGAAAGCAGATAGATACCTTGATAGTTTATTCCTTGTTCACGATATGATTGCAAAAGACAAGGACAGACTTGATTATGAAGCTGCGGTAAATCGATCTGCTTGGGTAGGTAATGTTGAGTATGGTGGCTCAATTGATTTCTCTACACTTTGTGCGAAAAGAAGACTCTTTACTGGAACATTCGATGCGATACAGAATGCATTGCCTGACACAGTATTGACCGACAAAGATTTCCTTAACATAAGAAAGTTGCTTCTTGAACACGGAGAAGAATCACCTTGTAGTATGTGTTATGTTGAAGGTTCAAGGGCAAAGCACGGTGTTTATGTTGACAAATGGCTCAAAGAGTATTTGAAAACAAATCCCAAATGGAAACCACAGATTGCAGACTTTACAAGCACTACAAGATTGGAACAGACAAGAATCCAACATCCTGAAGCATATGCGGAATATGTAAAGGCAATGAATAAGTTGTCACAGAGAAAACCAAAAGAAGCATCTGTAAGAACAGACTATAAAGGCGAGATTCTTGATGCATTCTCAAATGGTTCTTCTGTAGAGGAAAAGAATAAAAATGGCGGTATTCGTTTTAACAGTTTTTCCGACTTTGAGATTATTCACGCATTGGATTGTATGCAAGTGCTTACGGATATGGCAAGAGTCGGTCTTAATGGACAATCTTATACCAAAGTAAAAGAATTTGCAGAGTCATTCGGTAACACAGGATTGAAAATCAATCTGTCTTTAGTGGCAAAGGATGTAGATGCAAACGGAAAACTTGTAATGGATGAAACCAATGGTATGAACTATGCCGAAGCAATGGATATCCGTAATAGGTATTCTGATAATGTAGGTACAGTTATTGTTGTGTTCAATGACGAACAATTACGAGCTGCTCTTGCAGATAGCACTATTGACTTTGTGTTGCCTTTCCATAGAAGCCAATGGAGAAAATCACAATATGCTTTGATGGGATTACCTGAAGTTACAAGGGATTACACTAACATTCAAAATGATAGATATAAAAATCCTAAAACAGGTAGACCAAAGAAAGCACCTAATGGCAATATTATGCCGAATGAGTATTGGGATTTCTCATTAGATGGAAGAGCAAATGCACAGAGATATCTTGACTATATTAATGAAAATTCCTATATTCCGAAGTTCGACTTCCTTCTTAATAAAGTGGATGGAAAGTGGGTGCTTCCGGAAGGGGCAGTAGGTGATGGTTACTTCAAATTGCTTATTGACTTTAAGATGTACAACAACGAGGGTGTAGGTTCTCCACAGAAACCAGTATTACCGGAATTTAATATGCCATACATCCAACAGATGTTAAGCAATTATGTCGGTGGTCATCAAGCATTCCCAGTTGCACACGATGTAGTGAGCAAGTTTGTAGAAGGTAAAAAGAAAGGCAGATATTCACTTTCAGAAGAAGGCGAAACCTTTAGAGCAAATGGCAATTTCGATGTTTATGGCAAGGATTTCAAAGTGCAAGAAGATATTGTACCAACTGTTTCTAAAATGGAACAAGTTGCACCAGTGGGTGTTGCAAAAAATACAACAACCACTCTTGAAGATATCGCACCAATGCAAGAGCCAGTAGAAGATATCGTACCAACCAAAGAATACGAAGCAATCGAACCAATGCCTGAAAAACAACCTAAAATGGTAAGAGCAGATAAAGTTGATGACGATACAGAAGGTGCTAAACCTTTAAAGCGTTCAGAGTTGCATAATAACATTGTCGAAGGAATTAAAACTAAATTTGCCGAAAAAGGTTTAGACTTCGATAAAATCTTGAGTAAAGCGAAAAACCTTTCGACCTTTGCTACTGTTGACAATACTCCACAAAGAGTTATGGAAAAGGCACTTGGCTATAAAGAAGGTCAAGTTCTTGCAGATGAAACAGTAAACAAAGTTGCACAGAATGAAACGGAAGGTATTAAATGGCTCAATTCCTTTACAGACAGAAAGAACGGTGTTCTTGCTCAACTTTCAAAGCAATACAACGTTAAACCTGGAAGCAAAAAGAGTGCAGCTGCACAAATGTATGCAGAAGGTTTTTATGTGAACGAGAACAATGAAATCATCGAATATGGTGATAAAGAACTTGCTAAAGACTTCCCAAATCCAAAAGATAGGGAAGATATTAAAGGTCTTGCAAACGATCCTCGTATTCGCCAAATTTACGATGAAACACTTTCTGCTATCAATGAGTCAAGAAGCAGAAATGCTTATCCTGAAATCCAAAGACTTGATAACTATTTCTTACACTTTAGAGCAATGGAAGATACTTTCTCTCGTTTAGGTTTACCTTTTAATCCTAATGACATTAGAGCGAAAGACTTACCTACAGATTTAAACGGTGTTACTGCAGATTTAAAACCAGGTCAACCATACTTCGCAAGTGCGATGCACAGAACAGGTATGAGAACATCTTTTGACTTGTTAGGTGGTTTAGAGAGATATTTATCAAGTGCAAAGAATCAAATCTATCACATTGACGATATTCAAACATTAAGAGCATTACGAAACTATATTGCAGATACTTACGGACAGGCAAAAGGTTTAGAGAGTTTGGATAATCTCGTAGAAGAAGAAATACAAGAAAGAATCAAACAAGTGTATGGTTCTCACTTATCTACATTTGCTAAATTCTTAAATGAAGAAGCGAATGTTCTTGCAGGTAAAACTACTTTAATCGATAGAGGTTTAGAAGGCATTATCGGTAGAAGGGGTATTACATTCCTTGATACTGTCAATAAGCAAGTCGGTAGCAATATGGTAGGTTTCAATGTATCTTCTTCATTAACAAACATCTTGCCAGTTGTTCAGACATTCGCAAAGACAAACAAGTTTGATTTCGTTAAGGCACTTGCACAAACAACGTCCGATAGACTTAATTCGCTTGTCGGTAAAAGTGACGGATTTAAAGAGAATAGTCCAGTTATCATAAGAAGAAAAGGTGCAGATAGATTCTATCGCACACCATTCCAAAAAGTTGGTGATACAGGCTATATCTTAATGAGTGCAGTTGATGATATTTCTACAGAAATAATCGCAAGAACAAAGTATAACGAACTCACTCGTAAAGGAATGGATTCACAACAAGCACACTTTGAAACGGATAAATGGGTATCTCGTTTGATGGGTGATAGATCGCTTGGTCAACAACCACAAATATTCAATTCAAAAATGCTTGGTATGGTGACTAAATTCCAATTGGAAGTAAGAAACCAATTAGATAGTCAGTTCTATGACACAATTCAAGAAGCAAAGGTATCTAATGAAGAAATAGAAGATGCACTTTTAAGAAATGCAAAAACTTCTGCAAAAGTGGTATCGACATTCTTCCAACTTGCAGTAATGCAACACTTGTTTGGTAAGGCATTTGAGTCAGTAGCCGGATATAATCCTGCGTTTGACATTATAGAAGCATTGATTAAGACATTCGGTCTTGATGATGACGAAGATGATGAAGATACTGTATTAAATAATATAGAAGAAGGTTTCTTAACCTTGCTTGATGATTTACCATATGCAAGTACATTCACAGGTGGTAGAATACCGATTTCAGCAGCTCTTCCAATTAAAGAACTTGTTAAGGGCGAAGATGATTACGGAAATGAAGTTTCAAGATGGGGAACAATAAAAGAAACTGCTCCGTATTATTTGCTTCCTACTGGTTATGGACAAGTGAAAAAGACTATACAAGGTCTTAAAATGTTCGATGATGATTTACCAATTGCAGGTTCTTATACTGATAGTGGCAATCTTCGTTTCCCAGTTGAAGATAATCTTAAGAATCGTGTTCAAGCAGGTGTGTTCGGTCAATGGGCAAATGAAAATGCAAGAGCATATTTTGATAACGATATAGCACCTTTAAAGGAAAAACAAATCAAGGAATATATCGATGTTGATATGCCTATTAAGGATTATTGGAAGTACAGAGAAGGCTTGAAAGACTTCAGTAAGCAAGATGAAAAGGTTGCTTATATCAATGGATTGGATGTTTCTGAAGAGCAAAAGAATGTACTCAAATCTTATCTTTATGATGAAGAAGGATATAAGGAAGAGAATCCTGAAAAGTATGCTTTCCTTGAGAGTGAGGGTATTGGTTTCTTGGGATACAAAGAACTTGATGAAGAAACACAAAGCTCTTGGTCTTGGGCATTTAAACATCAAGACGAGTACAGACACCTTAAAGAAAATGGAGTATACCCTGAAGATTATTCCGTTTATTATGTTCCAATGCAAGAGTTTGATGACGAAGGTGATGAAGCATATACTTGGGCATTTGATAATCCGGAAAAAGCTACACTTGGCAAGGTCTTCAGTAATGGTGTTAAGGAGTACAAGCAATATACAAGTGACTTGTACAACATTAGAGCAGATAAAAAAGCCAACGGGAAAACCATTAGTGGTAGTGCGAAAAGAAAGAAGAAAGAATATATTTGGAATCTCGACATTGACGATGGTGCAAAATACATTCTTTTCAAGAGCGAGTACAATGCAGATGACACCTATAACGATGATATAGTAGAGTATCTTTTAGCAAGGGATGATATTTCTGCCGAAGAAATGACAACTATTTTAGAAGAGTTAGGCGCTACTGTAGATGCTGAAGGCTACATTTACTGGTAAGGGGTGATAGATTTTGAGTAAACAAGATAGGCAAGGTGTTAGAACTGCCACAGATTTGGAGCGAAAATATAAGTTAGCACAAATCGAAGAGCAACAAAAAACATCTGCAAAGCAATCTATACAAATGAATCAACTCGCTCAGACAACATCACAGTTAGCCAATAGCACAAATGCCGAACTGGGAAACTTGCAAAATCAGATTGACGAAACTAATGGCGAACTTTTTAACCTTGTAGAATATCTCGATAGCATAGTCGATTACATTATCGAACAAGGCGAATCAGGTATATGGCATTATGAAAAGTGGTTGAGTGGTAAGGCGAAATGTTGGTGTACTACTGAAGCAAAAACTATAGCCTATGATGATGCATTACTCGGATTAGGTTATGTTCAATCGCAAGAGTTTCCTGAAAACTTATTTACCGATGCACCTTATTATGTATCGGTAAATGGGTGTGCATTAGGTATTCAAAGTAATACCATAAGCAATATAACATCATCAAATGTTGAGTGGTGTTCAATGGTTCATCTTGAAGTAGATTCCGCAGAAGTACGCTACTTAATAGAAGCACAAGGCAAATGGAAGTAATGATATGGAAAAGCACTCTTTTATAGGGTGCTTTTTTGTATAGTTTTGTGTAAGGGGGTGCAGATATGGATGGTATTGTTACAGCTCTTATCGGTGGTGGTGCTTCTGTCATTGTGGGCGTTTTAACTTTGGTTGGTGTTTTAGTAAATAACAAAAAGGCAAATGCTCAAAGCGAGAAAAAGATAGAAATATCACAAGCGGTAATGTGCGAAAAGATTGACGAGCTTACAAGGGAAGTGCGAGAGCATAACAACTTCGCAAAAAGAATGCCTGTTGTTGAAGAACAAATTAAGGTGATAAATCACAGATTAGAAGATTTAGAATCTTATCATAAATGAAAGGGTTGATATAATGCAAGTATCAAAGGGAACTATCGTAAGAACAATAATGGTTATATTGGTAATTCTCAATATCATTTTTGAAAGATGTGGAATTGATGTTATCAATGTAAGCGAAAGTGAAGTTTTTATGATCGTAGAAACTGTCATAGAAATTTCTATTATAGCAGTTGGTTTTTGGAAGAATAATAGTTATTCCGAAAAAGCTAAAAAGGCAGACGAATTTTTAAAACAATTACGAGAAGGTGACGATAATGGGAACTAATTACGCAAGTAAAGTAATCAAAGTTGCATTAGCAGAAGTCGGTTATCTTGAAAAGGGTAGTAACTCAAATCTTGACAGTAAGACAGGTAACGCAGGTTACAGAAACTACACTAAATACTCAAGAGATTTCGACAAGAATTATCCTACATTCTACAATGGCAAAAAGAGTGGTGCAGAATGGTGCGACATTTTTGTTGATTGGTGTATGGTAAAGGCTTTTGGCGTTGAAGCTGCACTTAAATTACTCGGTCAACCTAAAAAATCTTGTGGTGCCGGTTGTTCCTGGTCTGCTCTTTATTATCAGAAAATACCTTCATTCTATCGTTATCCTGAAGTGGGTGACCAAATCTTTTTTAGAGATGGAAATGGTTCACCTTGCCACACTGGTATCGTTTACAAGGTGGATAGTACCTATGTATATACAATCGAAGGTAACACTTCGGATAAAGCAGGTGTTGTCGCAAATGGTGGTTGTGTTGCGAAGAAGAAATATAAATTAAATTCTTCTTCTATTCACGGATACGGAAGACCGAAATACGATAAAGAACCTTCTAAAACGTATAGTGGAGTGTTCCCAAATATCACTGTTACATATTATGTGAAGGATAAAAAAGGTAACAAAGTTAAAAAGAATAGACATTACCTTAAAAAAGGTGACAAAGGTACACAAGTAGCACACCTTCAGAGATTCCTTAATTGGTATGGTGGTTATAAACTTGATGTTGACGGTGACTTCGGTAATTTAACTTTAAATGCAGTTAAGGACTTCCAGGATAAAAATAAACTTGTTGTTGATGGTCTTTTCGGTAAAAAATCACTTGCAAAGGCAAAGACCATTAAAAAATAATGTTATCTTTACGAGATTTAGACACAGTTATATTTTAAAAGCAAAGTCGAGAAGTTGGAAGGGTAAGACCTAAAGTGTCTAAAAAGGGCAAATAAAGGCATAAGTTAGAAAAGGGCGGTTAGGGTGTAAAAACCTTAGCCGTCTTTTTTTATTTTCAAAAGTAGGTTGAAATAACTGTAAAATTATGGTAATATAATAATGCGGTTACGCTGAGTGTCCTTCTGTGAACGACTTTTGACATAAGTTAAAGACTCCGAAAAATCCCCATTACCAAAATATAGGTAGTGGGGATTTCCTTACTTGATTTTTCTGTAAAAAATTGTTATTATATCAACGAAAGGTGGGGTTAATGTGTCCCATATTAAAACGAATGATAAAGCAAAGGTTTCTATATGGGATAGGTTGCAATACCAGTGCTACAAGTTAAAAGAGTGCATTTTAATGATAATGAAGATAGATATAAAGACACCACATTAAGCGGTGTCTTCTTTTTTTATGCAAATTTCCAATGAATATAAATGTTATCATCATCAAGCTCGATTTTGAAAATAAGTGATTCTATCATTTTGCGAATATCTTCAAATTCACCATCTTCAATTACTTCATCAATCGTTGCAAGAATTTTTAATGTTTCTACTTCGCTTAATTGTCCTGGAGTTCTGCTTAAAAATTCGATTTCATTATTAAGCGCATAGCGTTGTAGGTTAAGTGGATCGACCTTGCTTGTAACTTGTTCAATGGTAAATTGTCCTATTCCGTATAAATCCATAAATCGAGAAATTTGCTCGTCTATTTTCTTAATTTCTTTTTTTAGAATCTTAATCTGTTCTGAAGCATCGGATTTCTCAATTCGTTGGTCTTGTACTTGACGGATGTATTCAGGGTTAACTGCAAGTTTTTTGATTTCATCTAAAACAATGTTATCCAGTTCTGCAAGTTTCCAATTCTTATTTTTGCAGTTTGGATCTTTTACTAATGACTTCATTTTTTTAGAACGAGAATAACAGACATATTTATAGTTTTTGTTTCCGAATTTATCTTTTCTTCCATTGTTGTCTTTTCCGTACTTTGCACCACATTTTTTACAATATAACAATCCACCTAAATAGGTAGTTATGACACCTGACTTACCACCATTTTGCTTGTACTCTTCGGAACGTTGGTCTAATAGTTTTGTTATTCTTTCGTAAGTTTCTTCATCAATCAATGCAGGGTGTTCGGATTTGTACCATTGACCACTATGTTTAAGGTATCCTAAATACATTTTGCTTCTTAAAACACTTCGCATAGTTTTAGGTATCCAAGTTCCGTGTTTGTGAGCGTATCCTCTTTCGGTGAATATCGTTTCAATTTCTCTGAATGATTTACCCTTTAAGAATAAGTCAACCAATTCAAGATACTGCATAGCTTCATAGTCATTAACTATAAACTTATCTTTTATTTTGTCATATTCATAACCGATAGGTATCATTCGCCCACCATTCCATTTACCAAGTTTGGCTCTTGCGTTTTTACCCATAGACATTCTTTCTTTAATTTGCTCTCGTTCTAACTGTGCAAAAACAGCTAATATACCTAATATGGCTTTACCAAAGGGCGTTGAAGTGTCGAAGTTTTCTGTCATTGAAGAAAAGAAGACACCGTGTTCATCGAAAACATCTTCAACTAAATATAAAACATCTTTTTGACTTCGTGATAATCGGTCAAGTTTATAAACGAGAACCATATCGAATTCGCCTTTTTCAGAGTCTTTAATCATTTCTTGCAATCCTGGTCTATCCAAATTAGCACCGGAATAACCTGCATCAGTATATGTTTTGTAAATTTCCCAACCTTTCGCTTCGCAGAACTTTGTCATACGTTCAACTTGTTCACCGATTGAATAACCTTCAGTTGCTTGTTCCATTGTAGATACTCGTGGATATAATGCTACTCTCATTGATTTCATCCCCTTGTGTAAGTTCTTTGTTGTAATTGTGAAAAATTTTTGAATGTACCAAATTCCTCTTTTTTTCGACAATAGATATATATATAATTGTTTCAAGAGAACAACAGTTCCCTTTACGAAAGGAGCAACACCCATTGAAACAAGAATATATCGAAGCTATTACAAAACTACTTCACGAATGTAAAGACTTAAATCTTCTTGATTTAATTCTTCAAATTTTACAGAAAAGCTAAATAACATTTTATTTTTCGTCTTTTAATCTGCCCGAGAATATGAGCAAAGCACTGCCTATGTGGATAGCGATTATTAAAATAAGCGTAATTTCATTGGGAAAAATAAATAATTTATTGATTAAATCAAACATACATTTAATAGACGAAAAGAAAACAAATATCATAAAAATTAAAGCGTAAATACGCAAAATATCTTTTTTAAAATCTTTTTTCATAACAATTTCTTCTTTCTTTAAAACACTTAAAATCATTCAATTTTGCAACAACATCAAGTGCGGTGTTGTTGTTCTTTTTGCTCTTTTATCCGTTCTTCATAATTCTGTTTCATATCTGCAATTCGTAAGTCACAACATTTTTGAACATCTGCAATTCTAATTTCGCAAAGTGCCTTAATATCTTCAATTCGTGTTTCATAAGAATTGATTATATCAGCAATTCTCATTTCGTAAGTTTCCTTTAATGAAACTGTGCTATTAACTTCAATTTCTTTTTTCTTTTCATAACCTACAAGCTCGTTAAGATCACCACCTAATGCTATTATTATTTTAGAAATGGTACTGAAACGAGCATCAGGTGTTTTGCCTGTATAAATATTTCTTATAGTAGGAAGTGGAATACCACTCAAATTTGCTATGTCTTCGAGCGTAAAATTACCTGCATTTTTGAGGGCGGTCATATATTCTTTTATTTTATCAATTGCAATATCCATTTTAATCACCTTACATATAAATTTGATACGTTTTGTTTTAAATTTGACTATTTCAAAATCAAAAATGAGCGTTGTTTTTTTGTTTGAATTATTTTACAATTTCATCAATGAAACACCGAGAATTATAAAATAAAGGAAGATAGTGTATGCAACAAGAGTACATCACCAAAATAAACAATCTTTTACCTTATGCAGATATTGAGTTATTGGATTTTGTTTTTCAAATTCTACAAAAGAGTATTGAAACGCCTGTTATCCCTTCAACAACAGAACATCAACAATCGGCTTAAGACTTGCTAACTGTTCCGGGTTAAGTTGGTTTATGCCTTCAATTAAATTAAAGAACTCACTATCTGTACGCATTCTTACTGTTATATCAGCAAGAGTGCTATTTTTTTGTTGCATTTCCCTATGTTCTTTTGTTTTTTCTTCTATTAGGTCGGATTTCAATATACCGAAATAATTTGCTAACATTTCAACTTTATCCATTCTCGGATATTTTTTACCCTTAACCCAATCTGTGACAGTGTAATAACTAATACCTAAAGCTTCTGCAAGGTCTTTTCGGCTTTTATCATTGATCGCCATATACCTTTTCAAGTTAGTTGCGAATGTATTTTTGTTAGTCATAAAATCACCCCTTTCACTTATATTATACACCAAAAGCACAAAATTTCAATAAAAAAGTACAAAAAAATGTGTTTTAGGTATTGACAAATGATTTTTTTGGGTGTATTATGGCGTTGTGCTTTTAGCACAGAACGAATTGAAAGAAGGTGACAAAATGGGAATTTCATTAAAGGCATTGAGAGTTAATGCAGAATTGAGTAGACCTGAAGTGATTGCAAGATTAGAATCAGAAAAAGGCTTAAAATTAAGTCTTGGCACACTTCGTAGTTATGAAAACAAGGAAACTCAACCAACAGTTACAACTGCACAGACTCTTGCATCATTTTATGGTGTGTCAGTAGATGACATTATTTTTTTGTAATTTAATTGTGCTTTAAGCACAAAAGTAGGTGAAACAATGAAAGTAATTCACATTATGGCAGATGGTACAGAAAAAGAAAACATCGAAGGAACTGTAATCGAGAATGAACAGTTTTATCGTGTTTTCAACGAGATTATTAAAAGTAGGTGTTCAAAATGCAGAGAGAGATAACAGTAAAGGATACAGTTGTTTACCTTCTTCTATCCTTAATCATAGCGTTTTGTGTGACTATCACAATAAAAGTTTACGCTATGGAAGAAGCAGTTACCGAGATAACATCGACAACTGAAACAACAACAGAAGAAGCAACAACAGAAGAAGCAACAACAGACATTCCATTAACAACAGTTAAATATGAAGATATTCCGGAATACACAGAGTTAGGCACATTCAAATTAACTGCATATTGTTCTTGTTCAAAATGTTGTGGCAAGTCAGACGGAATTACTGCAAGTGGCAAAAAGGCAAAAGCAAATCATACAGTTGCTACAGATAAATCAATTCCATTTGGAACAAATCTAATGATTAATGGCGAAACCTATGTTGTTGAAGATAGGGGTGGAGCAGTTGAAGGGAATGTAATTGACATTTACTTTGACTCTCACGAAGAAGCAGTAAATTTCGGTAGTAAATATGCGAAAGTATTTGAGGTGTATTAAATGAGTTTTTATAGTGGCGATCCAATTCGAGATTATGACAGATACGATGCACAACGAGAAAAACAACTTGAAGATTTTCCAAGATGTTCTGAATGTGACAAATACATTTGCGATGATTTCTATTATGAATTCGATGGCGAGATAATCTGTGAAGATTGCTTATGCGATAACCACAGAAAAAGCACAGATAGTTTTATAGATTAGGAGTTTTTAAGAATGCAACAAGAATTAAGCATATTTGATTTTTTGCCCGAAGATGAAGCAGAGCAATTCAAACCAAAAAAATCTACCGATTGGAAATGGTCAATGTCAAATGACTATCCCCAAGAAAAGAATGGTTTAAAGGTGTTTAGCTGCTTTGCTTGTGGTGGTGGCTCAACAATGGGTTACAAACTTGCCGGGTGTGAAGTTATAGGGTGTTGTGAAATCGATCCTAAAATGAATGAAGTTTACAAAAAGAATCACAATCCAAAGCACAACTTTCTTATGGATATTAGAGAGTTTAACAAGATACCAAACGAAGAACTTCCTGAAGAATTATTCAACCTTGACATTCTCGATGGTTCACCACCTTGCACAACCTTTTCAATGGCTGGTGAAAGAGAAGAAAGCTGGGGAAAGAAAAAGAAATTTAGGGAAGGACAAGCAGAACAAACACTTGATGATTTATCCTTCGTGTTCAATGAAACGGTAGCAAAGTTAAAACCAAAGTGTGTGATTATGGAAAATGTCGAAGGTCTTATCAAAGGTGAAGCTTGGTCTTATGTTCAACAGATTTACAAACAACTTAATGATATTGGATATAAAGTAAAGCACTGGTTATTGAAAGGTCAATATATGGGTGTCCCCCAAACAAGACATAGAGTGTTTTTCATAGCATTGAGAAATGATGTTGACTTTGATCTTGAAAGACTTGATATGTCATTCAATTATGAACCTGTTACTTATGGTGAAATTAAAGAAGGAACAATGAAACCATTAGGGGAAGGTACAGATTATAGACGTCTTACACTGGCAGCTTTGCCACACGAAAAATGTATAGCAGATGTAAATATAAGGCTACACAACAAAAATTCTGGGTTTCAAAGTTATTTTGTTGATGATGATTCGATTATACCAACACAAAGGGCAAAACCTGACATTATTGACCGTAATGCAGTTGCTTACATATCAAAAGAAACAATAAGAAATGCTCAAACATTCCCACAAGATTATGATTTTGGCAACGATACATATAGCGCCGTAGGTTACATATGTGGAATGAGTGTTCCACCAATAATGATTAAAAGAATTGTTACAAGGCTTATAGAAAGTGGTGTTTTTTATGGCAAGAGTAATCATTAGATTTAATGACGGCAACCAGTATATAAACACAGAAGCAGAAGAGTTTCACGAAGACGGTAATTTCATAAAAGTGTACAACCACAACGAACTTGTTGCTATGTGTGATATAAGCGTTGTTCAAGCGGCATATATCACAGAGCAAAAAAACTAAATATTCAGAAAAGGAGTTTTAATTATGCCAGAAAAATACGAAGCAATTATGAATTGTATAAACGAAAAACTTAAAAGCGATACAGAAATGCTCAGAATTTACAGAGATAAGGTCGCAGAACTTGAAAAAGAAAATGCAGAACTCAAAAAAGAGAATGTAGAACTTAAAGAAAAAATCGAAGATTTAACATTTTAAGGAGTGATTAACTTGAATTTATTCGAAATGACAACAAATGCAGTAGCATTATATGACTTATTAACCAATGGTGAAATTGACGAGCAAGTATTCAACGATACTCTTTCCGCTATGGGCGTAGAAGAAAAGTTAGAAAGTTATTGTAAGGTTATCAGACAGTTAGAAGCAGATGCAGAAATGCTTAAAACTGAAAAAGACAGAATCGCACAGAAACAAAAGGTCGCAGAAAATTCAATCGCACGAATGAAAAAAGCAGTTGCAGATTTTCTTCACGCACAAGGTACAGAAAAAAGCAGTGCCGGTATTTTCACAGTAGCATTAAGCACAAGCAAGGCAGTAGCAATTACAGATGAAAGCAAAGTGCCTGTAAGATTTTTAGTTGAACAAGCACCAAAAATTGATAAAGCTGCAATAAGAAAAGAACTTATGTCCGGTGCAACTATTGAAGGTTGCGAATTACAAGAAAATGAAGGAGTGCGAATCAAATGAAATACGAAGATATAGTACAAGCTAATTCAATCATTAAGACAACAGATGTTAAAGGCAAGGATTATGCAGAGGTTAACCAAAGAATCAAGGCATTTAGAAGCATTTGTCCTGAGGGTTGTATCGAAACAAATTTAATAAGTAATGAAAATGGTGTGTGTGTATTCTCAGCAACAATTAAAGATGAAACTGGTCGAGTATTAGGCACAGGTCACGCATACGAAAAAGAAAATAGTTCATTTATCAATAAGACTTCATACATCGAAAACTGCGAAACAAGTGCAGTAGGTAGAGCTTTAGGAATTGCAGGATTTGGAATAGATGTGTCAGTAGCAAGTGCTGAAGAAGTCGCAAATGCTATTAATAATCAAAAAATAACACAAGAAGATGCAGATAATTACAAACTAAAATTTGGAAAAT
>JAEIGA010003956.1_pt1 | contig 23011 bp, 22 predicted proteins | sample 9270691 | NCBI WGS metagenome assembly JAEIGA01 (sample SAMN17057246, study PRJNA624740) | gut metagenome | biome: biome; isolation source: fecal sample | host: Bos grunniens | place: China: Xizang | collected 2019 | reverse complement strand
TCGTGCTTCGCTGCTTTCTCGTAAGAAGTACAAGGGTGCCGGTGCTCCTTGGTTCGTTACCACCAATGACGTTCTCGTTCGTATGCTGCTTGCTGAGGACCAGATTGGTCATCGTCTGTACAAGACTGAGGCAGAGCTTGCTGCGGCTATGCGTGTTGGTCGTATTCTTGAGGTTCCTATTCTTGAGGGTGCTACTCGTACCGCTACGGTGCCTGCTCAGGGTGGAGGTACCACTACTGAGACTCGTACGCTCCTTGGCCTTATTGTCAACCCGACTGACTACAATATCGGTGCTGACAAGGGCGGCGCGGTCACGATGTTCGACGACTTCAATCTCGACTTCAACAAGTATGAGTACCTGATTGAGACCCGTTGCTCGGGCGCTCTGAAGGACCCGTATACTGCTATCGCTCTTGAGACCACTGATACGCTGCCGTTCGATTTCGGTCCGCGTTCTGGCGATTACAGCACCGCTACTAAGACTAAGGACGCTAAGGGTTGGCCTGAGGGCTATCCTGAGTATACGCCCGCAGTTGTTGACGACGGCGAGTAGAGTCGACCTGTCAAAATGACAAGGAGATAACGAATGGCTAGGTTCTACGGTAATATAGGGTTTGCTGTTCAAGAAGAAACTGAGCCTGGCGTATTCACAGAAAAGTATGTGGAAAAGCCTTACAAGGGTAATGTTCTTCGCAATAGTAGGCGGTTTGACGCTGGCGAATCAACTAATGATGATTTGAACATTAATAACACTATAAGTATTGTTGGGGATACTTATTTATATTCTCATATACCTTTCATTCGTTATGTCCGTTGGCTTGGAAACGCGTTCAAAGTTACGAGTGTTGAAATAGAGCGGCCTAGGCTTACTTTAACGCTGGGAGGTGTATTTGATGGGGCATTGGTTGAAACGTCTTAAGCTGCAAGAAGAGCTTGAAGATATCGTTGGCAAAGGCCATGTATACTTTCAGCCGCCTTCAAGCATACATATGTCGTACCCGGCTATGGTGTACAACTTATCAGTGTTAGAGCATCGCAAGGCTAACAATAGCAACTACATCAACTACGACGAATACGAATGCGTTTACATAACTCCTCATCACATGCCTGAAGTTCTTGAGCAGCTTGATGCTATGCAATATGCTCACTTTGTTAGGCACTTTGAGGAAGATAATCTACATCATTATGTTTATACTATTTATGCAACTAAGGAGTGATTATGGCTGCATTAGTGTGGGATGCTATTGGTGAGCATTTCTTTGAGACTGGCGTTGACCATGGCGTTCTTTATCCTGTTGACGCTAATGGTACTTATCCTCTGGGCGTCGCTTGGAACGGTCTGACTTCGGTTCAGGAGTCTCCTTCCGGTGCTGACCCCAATAAGCAGTGGGCCGATAACCTTAACTATCTGACTCTTTATGGCGCTGAGGAGTTTGGCGCTACTATCGAAGCCTTTACCTATCCTGATGAGTTCGAGGAGTGCGATGGCTCTGCGGAGCTTGTCAGTGGTGTTCATATTGGCCAGCAGCCTCGTAAGGGCTTTGGTTTCTGCTATCGCACCAAGGTTGGTAATGACACCGTTGGCCAGGACCTTGCTTATAAGCTGCACCTGATTTACGGTTGTCGTGCTGCTCCTTCCGAGCGTGCATATGAAACCATTAACGATTCTCCTGAGGCTATTAACTTTAGTTGGGAGATTAGCACTACTCCGGTTAATGTCACGGGTCATAATCCTACCGCTTCGCTGGTTATTGACTCTCGTGACTTCACTACTCAGCAAGCTAAGGCTAAGCTTACTTCGTTTGAGGCTGTTCTTTATGGTAGCGATAACGTCGACCCGCGTCTTCCTCTTCCTGATGAAGTTAAGACGCTTCTTACTGTTGGGCCTTAGTCAAAATCAGAAGTAAAAATGGCTCGGGTTGGCCGCCGAGGGGAATGATTCCATATTAGGACGAGGAATCCAGTAGGGAAGCGCGGGGAAGGCTCTACAATGTTACGAGCGTGTGGGAGGCTTTTAGAGCGCTCGGGACACTATCGAGGAAAAGCCATGTCTGGGTTCGGTGGGGTTCTCAGACATATATGGGGGTGTGGTGGAATGGCAGACACAGGGGACTTAAAATCCTTTGACTTCGGTCGTGAGGGTTCGAATCCCTCCACCCCCACCTATAATTTTTAAGAGAAAGGCACCAAAATGGAACCTGGAGTTAATCCAACACCTGATTTTTTCATCGACGAATTTGTCGAGTACTATAACACTGAAATTGCAGACTACGACATCCCTAAGATTACTAAGGAAGAATGTTTCGTAGTTTGGTATAATTACACGGTTGGTAACGCTAAGAGTCTTATCTCTACGACGCGTCCTGACCATAAATATTACGAGCTTACATATCATCTAGGTAAGAATGAGCTCTATATTGACGCGTATCTTAAGGTCGACCACGACGTTGTTAAGTTTTAAGAGAAAGGATGAACAATGATTAAGTGGCCTATCACCTATACCGATTTCGACGGTGAAGAGCGTAGTGAAGACCTCTACTTTAATCTGAGTAAGGCTGAGCTCATGGAGATGAATTTCGAGGCTGACGGTGCCTATTCTCAGTTCCTCGACCGAATCTCTAAGGAACGTGATGTTCGTAAGCTCGGTCAGGAGTTTAAGCGTGTTATTCTCAAGGCATATGGTGAGAAATCTCTTGACGGTAAGAAGTTTGTCAAGCGTGACCGCGATGGGTATCTGCTTGCGAACGATTTCGAGCAGAGCGCTGCTTATGATGCGCTTATGATGGAGATTTTCACGAATACCGAGAAGGCGATTAAGCTGCTTACGGGCATGATTCCTAAGGATCTTCGCGGTGATACTGAGAAGGAAATGGAAAAGCGCGGTTTGACCGTGGTGTAACAAGAAAGGATTAAAGAGTGCTTCGTATAACAGTACCTGCTCGTGAATTTTACAACGAGGAATTGGGCGAATTCTTTGAAGTTAAAGAGCAGACTCTTACTATGGAGCACTCTTTAATCAGTTTGTCAAAATGGGAAGCAAAATGGAAAAAGCCATACCTTACTAAAGACAAGAAAACAAACGAGGAGATTCTTGATTACTTTAGATGTATGACGATTACTCCAAATGTTGACCCGTTAGTATATCGTTCTCTTACAGAGGATAATCTTAAAGAGATAGCCGCTTACATAGAAGACCCTATGACCGCTACAACATTTCGTAAAGGTAATGAACAAACAGGTCCTGTGGGTAAAAAAGAAATTATTACAAGCGAAATTCTCTATTACTACATGATTGCTCAAAACATACCTCCAGAGTATGAAAAATGGCATCTTAATCGGCTGATGACCTTGATTAAGGTGTGCGCTATAAAGAACAATCCTAAGCAAAAGAAAATGTCTAAGAGTCAAATCTATTCACAAAATAGGGCTCTTAATGCTGCTCGTAGGCGTCAGTATAACACGAGGGGGTAACGATGCCTGAGAACTATTGTGAAGTTCCTAATTATGGTTTGTTTGCTCTACAGGATAAAGAGGATGACCCGGATGTTGCTCCTGTGACGAACATCGGTTCGTTTGAAGGCGGTGAACACGATGCCGACGCCGACGGATGTTCTGAGGATTGCTAAAGCTGAGCTTGGTAATCAGTCTGGTAAAAAATACTGGGACTTTTTCTTTAAGGGTGACATGAGCTATGTTAATGGCGCTAGTACACCTTATTGTGCTTGCTATACTTCTTGGGTTATGGACCAAGCAAAGGTGTCGGTAGCCGGTCTTCCCGCAGCTTATTGCCCATATATTTGTCGGGATGGCGTTAAAGCGGGTAAAGCAGTTAGCAAATATAATGCTCAGCCCGGAGATGTGGTTCTTTTCGACTGGGATAACGATGGTTTGAGCGACCATGTTGGAATAGTAGAAAGTAATTTCGGAAGTTACCTTCAGACTATTGAAGGGAATACGAACGGTGGACAAGTAGCTCGACGAACGAGATATTTTAGTAACATTTGTCACGTCATTCGTCCGAATTATGATGGTAAAGAAGTCATCGCTCAAGTTTCTGATAGCGATTTGGTTGTTGATGGCTGGGCCGGACCTCTTACCATTACAAAACTTCAGCAGGTTCTTAAGAATCCTGAAGGTTATGTTGACGGCGTTCTTTCTGGACAAGCGCCTAATCAGCAAAAATACTTTGACCACGTTTGGTCTTGCACTTGGAACGGTTTGGGGTCTTATACCGTTGAGCGTTTGCAAGATATTCTTGAGTTAGGAACTACTGGAATTTGGAATTACTATTTGTCGGTTGCCTTACAGGAGCGATTGATTAAGAACGGTTATTCTTGTGGTCCTGATGGCGCTGATGGATATTTTGGTTATAACTCTTGCTGTGCTTTGCAGCGTTCTTTGAATGATGGAGTTATTTAAATGAGTACAAAGGTCGTAGATATTGTTCAGGTTGGCGACTTTAAGAAAACTTTCGGTTTCTTGAACGCTATTCGCCAGTTTCGTCTAGAAGGAATCCTTGATAAATATGGACAACGTGGTGTATCTGAACTATCTGCGGCCACTCCTATGCGAACTGGAAAAACCGCAGCTTCATGGCGTTATGAGATTGATGTTAACGATTATAGCGTTGTCTTGTCTTTCCATAACGATTCTATGGGTAGCGATGGTAAGACTCCTATTGTATTCTTAATTCATTACGGACATGGAACTAAAAATGGTGGATACGTTCCTCCGAATAACTTTATGGGAGATATTTTAACGCGTCTTTATGACGACATGGCTAAGGAAGTATGGGAGGTGCTGCGCTCGTTATGAGTAACATCGAAGACCGTATTGTACGGATGAAGTTTGACAATGCCCAATTCGAAGAGGGCGTTGCTCAGACCACTGAGACGTTAAAGAAATTCGAAGATACTTTGAAGCTTGAGGGTGCCTCCGATGGTCTTGGCAAAGTTCAAAGTGCTATTAATTCGGTCAGTGTTAGCTCATTAACTAACGCTACACAATCTGCTGGTGAAAAGTTTGACTGGCTTCGTGAGATGGCGATTGGCGCTTTGCGTGATATTGGTGCTAGAATCGAGCGTACTGCCGAAGATATGGCCAAGAAGATTACGCTTCAGCCGCTTATTGATGGCTTTAACGAGTATCAGACTCAGATGAGCTCTATTCAGACCATTATGGCAAATACGGGGCGTGACTTCAACAACGCTGACCAAATCAGAGAAGTTAACGACGCTCTTGACGAGTTAAATGCTTATGCCGATAAGACAATTTACAACTTTACTGAGATGACCCGCAATATTGGTACATTTACCGCTGCGGGAATTTCGCTTGAGTCCGCCGTTCCAGCCATTCAGGGTGTTGCAAACTTAGCAGCAGTTTCTGGTTCAAACGCTGAGCAGGCCTCTCGTGCAATGTATCAGCTTTCGCAGGCATTGTCGACAGGTACCCTTAAGCTACAAGACTGGAACTCGGTGGTTAACGCTGGCATGGGTGGTCAGGTCTTCCAAGATGCTCTTAAGCGTACCGCAAGAGCGCATGGCATTGCTGTTGACCAAATGATTGAAAAAGCAGGTTCTTTCCGCGAATCCCTTCAAGCGGGGTGGATTACGTCTGAGGTTCTTACAGATACGCTTAATCAGTTGGCTATTAGCTATGATGAAGTTGGCGATGAAGCTTACGAAAAAGCTAAGCAAACACTTCTTGATAAGAACTATTCTGAGGAAGACGCTAAGGCTATTCTTGAGCTAGCTAAAACTGCTGAAGAAGCCGCAACCATGGTTCGAACTTGGAATCAGCTCTGGGAAACGGTTGGTGAAGCTTTGGGGTCTGGTTGGACGACCTCTTGGCGAATCATTATTGGTGACTTCCAGCAAGCTACAGAAGTCTTTACTTATTTTAGTCGTACTCTTGGCGATGTTATTAATGCTTCTTCGAATGCTCGTAACGCATTACTTCAAGATTGGGCAGATAATGGCGGACGTGACGCTTTATTTGGTTCAATAGTAAATCTTATTGAAGCTATTCGTAGACCTTTAGCGGCTATCGTCGATGCTTTTGAGCGAGTGTTTTCTGTTACCGGTGAAGATTTAGCCATTGCTACAGAGAACTTTGCGTTATTCACTGAGAAACTTGTCATGAGTGAAGATGCTGCGAATGCTCTTGGTGAGTTCTTTGAAGGTTTATTTACTATTCTTCATGCTGGTATTAGTATTATATTTAGCCTTGGTCGTGCTTTTGGTAAGGTTGTAGGCGCTGCTTGGAAGCTCATAGAACCATTTGCAGCCCTTCTTGGTACTAAGATTATGGAGGGGCTAGACCGTCTTGTTCCTTTGTTCAATGGTGTGGCTGATGCTCTTGATGACGTAACCACTAACACTCAGCCGTTGGTGGATTTGTTCCAGACGCTTAAAGATAAGGTTGTTTCGTTCTTTACCAGCCTTAGTTGGTTTAACACCGTATCCGAATTTATTGGTAATGGCGTTAACCGTATTAAAGATTTCTTTAAGGGAACAACAGAGTCTGCTGATAAAGCTAGTGAGGCTGTTCAAGACGCTGAGCTTAAATGGAAGGCGACTAATCTTTCTGGATTCATTGAAGAACTTAACCAAGTCTTTAAAGAGACTGACACGCTTATGTCGGGTGTTGGTCTTGCGATGGAGAAGACTGCGGCTAGTCTTCCCGAGTGGCTTGGGCCGTTTAAGAAGGGTATGGGAGATTTTGGCGGAATTCTTAAAGAGTCCGAGAATTGGTCAGACGTATTTAATACGATATTTGTAGAGAATTTCGAGCAACTTCCGGGAATTCTTAAGCCTGCTGTAACTGGTATTCAAGACTTGCAAGGTAAGTTTAAAGAATTTACGGATTATGCAAACGGTATTAAAGCTATCTTTGACGAAAGCGGCCTTCTCGGAGTTCTGAAGCACTTTGAAGAACAGCTTAATAATGCATTTAAAGAGAGTAAACTTCCGAAGTATCTTAAGCCTGTTTCAGATGCTTTCTCAGACTTCATTAAAGAGTTTGAGGATAGCGGAAGCATTATTAAAGCGTTTAAGAAGATTCTCGATAATGCGTTTAAGAACGTTAAGAGTAAAGTAACTTCGACGTTTGACGAGCTTAAGAAGAAAATAGAGGAGTTTAAGGGAACTAAACCGAAGGAAGCGATAGAGGGTGTTGGTAAGAGTTTATCAGCATCTCTAGTTCCCGGATTAAAAGAAACCGCAGATAATGTGCCTCAGGCAACTACTATGCTTCAGCGTTTAGCTGAAAAGGGCGGAAATGCTCTTACGAACTTTAAGAATACGCTTAGTGGATGGAAAACAGCCGTTGCTGAGCATCTTAGTGGCGCTCTTCAAAACCTGGGTCAGTTCGTTGTTAACCTTCCTTTAACTATTGCGCAAGGTATTCGTGACTTCGGCGCAGGTCTTACAGAATTTATTCAAAATCTAAAGGAAATTTCTGCTGCCATTAAAGATTCGGGCGTTGATGTTGTCGGAGCTATTCGAGATCTATTCCCGTCACCATCCGAAATAGGCGCTGGGTTAAACGATAAACTTAACGAGCTAGGTCAATGGTTCCATGATGCGCTTAAAGGTGTCTTTATGGGTAACAATGATGGCGCTGCGGATGCTATGAAGAGCAATTGGCTTGATTTCTCAGACATTGAAATTAAATTCCCTGATTTCAAGGCGCCTGTCTTAACGTTTGAGGATGACCTTCGCGACGTTCTTGAGAATTTCCCATGGGATACCATTGACGAATTTACTGAGCGATTCGGAAAATTCACCACATGGCTTGTTAAGGGTATGTGGATTGAAAATCTTTTCTGGTTCCTTCGTTCTATTCGTTCCTTAAACAAAGGCATTGGCAAAGCCGGAGAAGGTGCTGGTAAGGCGTTAGAAGGAATACCCAAGATTCTTACTGAAGGTCTTGAAAATATAGGCAAAAACATTGGTACCAATCTTGGCGGTAAGATTGCTGAAGCGGGTAAGAACATTAAGGAAGGTCTTGAAAACATTGGCCGTGGTACTAAAGCTCTTACTCAAAAGAAAGACGTTCCTACCCAGCTTATGAAGATTGCTGCCGCTATAGCCATTCTTGCAGGGGCTCTTTGGGTCTTTATGCAGACTATGAACGGACATAGTTCGCAAGAAGTGATGGATGCTATTAAGCTTCTCACTGTCTTAGTTGGCGCTATGGCAGCTGTAGTCATTGTGGCGGGTATCATCACGGATATGTCAAATCTTGATGGGGATAAAATGGCTAACTTAGGTAACGCCTTCGTTGGTCTTGGCATAGGCGTAGTTGCTATGACGGCCGCTTTGTATGCTTTAACCGAATATTTCAAGCGTTATAGCCCCGAAGAGCAAATTAACGGTATTATCGCATTAGTTGGTATTGCTGCTGTTGTCGGTATATTAGCTCTTGCTATGCAAAACGTTGACTTCCGAGGGCTTGGGTTAGCTGCTATTGGTATGGCTGTTGCTATTACGCTTCTTCTTATTCCTATTGAGATATTAGGAAGAACTAACCCGAACGTGGTTAAGATGGGCGCAGGCGTTGTGGGAGCGTTATTGCTTGTTTTAGGTTTAGCTATTGCCGCTGCCGTAGCTTTTAGTGGAGGCGCAAAGTCTTTATTTGCTTTAGGTACTTGTGCGCTTGCGTTTTCTATCGCTATTACGCTTCTTCTTATTCCTATTGAGATATTAGCGCATACTGATCCTTATAAACTATCAAATGGTTTAATCGCTTTAGGCGTTATTATGGCAATACTTGAGCTTGCTATTATTTTAGGCTCTTATCTATCAGGTAGCGCTTCAAACATTTATGCTATGGGAGCTGCTGCTATCGGATTAGCAATCGCTGTTAATTTGCTTATGATACCTGTAGTGGTTCTCAGTCTTATACCTGAAGACTCTCTAGTTCGAGCTGTACGTAATCTTGCGGTTATTATAGCAGTAATGGGTTTAGTGGTTGCGTTAGTAGCTGTTGCGGCTTCTTTCGGCGAAGGTGGCGCTGGAACTTTAGTTGCTATGGCTGCAAGCTTTATTGGTTTAGCAATTGCAATTGACTTGCTCGTAGTTGGCCTTGTTGTTCTAAGTGCTTTAGCCGCTCTTAATTCAGGGGCTCTCTTTAACGCGGTTGTTGCGTTAGGCGCAGTGGTTGTTGCGTTTGTGGCAATTGAAGCTTTAGGAACAATGGTTGGCCCCGGTATTGTTAAGCTTTCAGCAGCTTTTGTGATATTTGGTGTTGCTGTTGCAGCTTTAGCGGTATCCATGCTTCTTCTTGAAGCTGTGAATTTAACAGGTGTAGCAGACCAGCTTAAGTATTTAGCAGCAGGCTTGGCTATCTTTGCAGTAGCAGCCGTCTTACTTTCGCCCGTTGCTCCTGCGGTTCTTATGGTTGCCGGTGCTATTGCGCTACTTGGCGTAGCTGCGCTAGCTGTTTCTGCTGGCATTTACCTCTTCGCGCAAACGCTGCAAGAGCTTGGCGCGACGGCTCCGGAGCAGATTTCTGTCATCGGTAAGGCAGTTGGTCAAGGATTTGCCGATGCGTTAATGGGTTTTGTTGAAGAGCTCTTTAATGTAGGCAAAAATCTTGTTGGAAGCGTTCTCGCTGGCATAGGCGATTTTGCTCAAGGTGTTTGGGACGCTGGTAAGAATTTCATCGGCTGGCTTACCGGTGGTATGAACGACAATCCCGATGCTACTCGTAATACAGGTGAGCAGATTAAGAACGAAGTTACCGCAGGTGCATCTGGTACTGGTGAAGCGGTTGCTGCTGAAGTTGGCAAATCTCCTGACCAGATTCAGGCTATCATCAATTCTAAGCAAGGTGCTCTTATCGGCGCTGGCGAAACTATTAAGAACAGTGTTGGTAAGGGTGCTGCTGGTTTAACTGAAGACCTTAATAAGAAGATGACCGAGGGCGCAGACAGCTTTGTCGCCGCTGCCGATTCGTATAACTTCGAAAAAGTTGGCGAAGACATTACCAATAAGGTAACCGAGCAAGGTCTTAACAAATTTGTTCCTAACATGGAAGACATCAGCGGTAAGGGCGCGGACGAATTCATCAAAAAGCTAAGTAGTGCGAACTATGCAAACACTGGTCAAGACATTGATACGAGTGTTTTAAGTGGTTTGTCAGGCTTTGTTGATGATATGGCATCGAGCGGTGATAACGGCGCTGCTGGTTTCATCGCTGCATTAGCAAGTCCTGAGAATATTCAGGCGGCTTATGACGCTGGCTTTGCCGTTGGCGATGCTTCCAACCGGGGTACTAACGACGCTTTGGCCATTGCTTCGCCTTCTAGGGTAATGTATCAGAGCGGTACGTATGCTGTTCAGGGCTTTGTTAACGCATTTAGCGACAATCTTCGTAACGCTTACGGTGCTGGTTCTAGTCTTGCCGAACAAATTCCTCGTGGTGTTGAAGATGCATTTAATGCAAACCCCATTGCTATTGAAGAGATTCTTGATACAGATTACAACCCCGTCATTACGCCGGTTATAAACACTGCGGCGTTTGATGGTGGTTTCTCTCAACTTTCAGATATGCTTAGGTTTAACTCCAGTGCGTTCTCACTTAATGGATATTTCGATGGTGTTGACTTACGAGGCCTTTCCGACCTTGGAACTATCGAAACAAGTAATCGAGAACTCATTGGCGAAATTAGGAGCCTTAGGTCAGACCTACAAGGCTATACGGAAGCTGCGTCTAGCGCAGGCATTTACATGGATGGTGACGTACTTGTGGGTGAGCTAGCCCCTCGTATGGACAATGCGTTAGGACAACGCGCTGCTTTAGCTGAAAGAGGTGTATACTAAATGTACCATTCTGTTTACTTCGGTGATATGAACACGTTCTCTGATTGGCATTTAGTCCCTGACGGTAGGCCCGTTATTGTATTACCTGAGCCTAAGAAAACGGTCGTTGATATTCCGGGAGGCCAGGGTAGTCTTGACCTCTCGGAAGTTCTTACTAACTACCCAACCTATCAAAATCGTTCAGGCTCAATCGGTTTTCATGTTCTAAATGGCTATGGAGAGTGGCAAGAACGTTATCAGGAGATAGCAAACTACTTGCATGGTCAGACAAACACTATGATTCTTGAGGACGACCCTGATTATTATTACCAAGGTCGTTTCACCGCAACGTGGACATCTCCTAACGACGGAACTTGGTCAAATGTTGAGATTGGCTATGAGGTTGAGCCTTTTAAATACTCGATTGACTTAGAAACAGTTCCGTTTACCACTGTTACAGACGATGTTTTCGAGCTTACTCTTGATATTTCTCCGTTGTCTATGCCTATCGTTCCAGAATTTATAATCGACCCTATGAACGCAACGTCTTTAGCCATCACGCTTGAGAATCCGGAAATAGGGCTTGAAACTGACGATTATGTTGAAACCATAGGCGTTGAGGGTGATTACTGGCTGTACAGTTTGCCCATTTCAAACATGTCTGGGTCAAACGTTTGTAAGTTTACCATTACTACCGATGGTGAAGCCTGCGGTGGTATTTTGCGGTATAGAAGGGCGGTGCTTTAATGTATCGAGTCTATACCGACGAGCTTATTATTCATGACTCAAAATCTCCTGACCAAAATTTACATCTTATTAGTCCAACGCTTAAGTTACAAGAAAACGCTGCGGGGTCTTTTGAGTTTACCATTCCTCGTGGTCAGGCCGGTTATGAAGATGTTGAACGTATGGTTTCAACCATTGCGGTAGAGAAAGAAAATGAAATCATCTGGACAGGACGTGTTGTTCAAGAAAGTGAAGATTTTTATGGACGACGTAAGTTTAAAGCCGAAGGTGCTTTAGCTTATTTAAACGACTCTGTTCAGCCGAATATGTCTTACGATGCAACAAACAATCGTGTGCTTTTTGAAAACATCATTGCAGAACACAATAAGCTTGTTGGAGAAAACCGTCAGTTCATTGTCGGTGCTTTGACGATTGTTGATATTACTGACTCGTATGCTTATGCTACTGATTACGAAAGCACATGGTCGGCTATAAAAGCAAATTTCTTAGACCGTCTCGAAGGACATCTGTTTCTTACGTATACGCGCGAAACCGGTTACACTCCTATCATTAATTACTATGCTGATTACCCTAATCTTTCATCTCAAACCATAGACTTTGGTAATAACTTGCTTGATTTTACTAAGAATTGGGACTTATCGAATCTAGCTACAGTTATTATTCCTAAGGGACAGATGATTGAAGAAGTCACTGACGACAATACGAACATTTAGTTCTTGGAGGTGAAGGATTGGCTACTATACGAACTAATACGGTCGTATTAACATATGATTATGTTTCTGATACTGAGTCTTGGACACTTCACCTAACCAAGCTTGAACGGTCTTCTACGAAGAAGTTTAATTCTTACAAATACCGAACCGTTAGAGTAGGGTTTGACGGAAAAGATATTTGTAAGCGTATTGCTAAGAAGACTCCGTCGGTTAGTACCATTCTTAAATCTTATCCGCATAATGGCAAAGCTACTAAAGCCGACAAAACTAAGGCTAAGAAAGAGCATGCCACTCTTCAAAAGACGTATGCAACCGACGCCTACAATTTGCTACAAAAAGACTTCAATAAGCTTAAGTCTAAAAACAAGCTTACTTTCGAGTTTACTCGTAGTGATGTAGATCATCGCGTTGTTCTTACCTTAGCTGTTTTTGGTGAAAAAGAAGAAATTACTTTCACTATTCCTCGACAAAGTGGAAGCACTCCGAGTCATCGAGAAGAGCGCAAGACTATTGGCATTGAGGACGTTAACGACGGTAAAAATTATGTTGTTAACGAAGAAGCTTTCAACCATTATGGGTATATAGCTAAAGTTGTTGACTTTGCTGACGTTAAAGACGCTCAGCAGCTTCTTGAGTTAGCTCAAACGTATGTAGGTGCTCAGCAGTTCGACGATATGTCTATGACTATTTCGGCTGTTGACTTGCATAAGTTACGGGGCACAAACCGTTTCTACGCCTATTCGATAGTTGATAGTTCTATTGATGGAATTGTTACCAGTGACGGTTATGACCTAGGGGCTCGTGATATTATTAGCCAAGAGCTTCCTTCGTTTAATCTTCTTGACGAGGTTCGTTGTATCTCAAAGCCTCATGGCATCGATAGAACATTCCCTATTACTGAGATTACCATACCGCTTGATAGACCAGAAGGCGTTACCTATACTATGGGTAAGTCTGGCATAACTTCTATGTCAGCGCATACCGCTAATAATGCCGCTGGAATAACGCGTCAGATTAATTATATTCCTAGCACGAGTAAGATGATTACTACGGCTAAGAATGAACTAACTGCGTTGCTAAATGCTAAGACAACCGGTTATGTGAATATAGTTCAAGAGAATAACCAATCGCAAGCCTTAATCATTTCCAATACACCAGACTGGCTTCATGCTACAAAGCTTTGGAAATGGAACATGAACGGTCTTGGATATTTGAATAAGGAAGACCCTGAGTCCGACGGCGAGACTTACAAACTTGGTATGACTATGGACGGCACTATCGTTGCCGACTTTGTCAAAACCGGTGTTCTTGAGGATGGACAAGGTCTTAACTATTGGAATATGCAAACCGGCGAGTTCCGTTTGACGCCAAACACCTATATCGGAGATGGTAACGAAACCTTCAGTGATATTATGAATATGGCGTCTGGTGCCTATTACGCTGAAAACGGTTCAGTCAACTTACTTGCTGGAACAGACACTATCGGTGTTGATGATTATGGCGTTTGGGACGAGAAGACGTGGATTGCTGCGGGCGCTGGTACCGCAAGTCGAGGCGTTCGAGATATCGATTCAAAGAATACTCCGAACTCTGGTATTAAGAAGTACTTTTATATTAGCCCTAAAAACGGATACAGTTTTGATGTAGACGAGAATGACCCGCGTGTCGCAAACTTTGTCGGTCAAAAAGATGTACCTCTGTATGCTGATAATGTCTATACGATTTCTTGTTATATTATGGGTAGCGGTCAGCTTCAAATGCGTGTTGGATGCGAGATAGACGGCAAGTTTATGTACGCGCAAACAACTGCGGAAGCTATATCGAAACAAACAACCTGGAAGCGTTATACCTTTACGTTTAAAGCTGGCCAACCGGGTGTTTATAGCGACGAAGCAAATATTGCAGGACTTGATGCTGATAGTCTTACTAATGTTTACTTCGGTAATGTCTCTAGGACTCGCTATGCCGGCTTATGCATTTGTGGTATGCAGCTTGAACGTAGTAATCGTGCGAGTGACTGGCAAGTGAATCCTAAAGATGAATACGCGCTGCTTGAGACGCAGATTGATGCTTTTAAGGAATCTCTGACGCAGGCTGCTTTGTTTAAAACTCTTACCAATAATGGAGAAGCTCAAGGTATTTATCTTCACGAAGGTAAAATTTACATTAACGGTACCTACATCCAAACCGGAACACTCAACGCTGGTATTATTACCGCAGGTGTTTTGTCTGATATGGCTGGTAAGAACTTCTGGAATTTTGCAACAGGAAACATTACCACAAACGGCATGAAAGCCACGAATATTCAAGCAACAGGCAAGTTTGAATCGACAACCGCTAACGGTAGAGCAAAACTGGTTATCACAAGTGGTTTCATTTCAAACTATTATAATAACGCTATTCAGGATAAGATTAGCTTTACTTCAGATACAAGCAGCAATCGTAGTATTATGCTTCGAACTAAGGGTAGCATTAGGTTAATTGCTGATGGCGGCATTGTTGTTCCTAAGAAACTTAAGGGTAAGAATACCTCTGAAGGATTTAAGTGGGTTAGCTCTGACGTTAAGGGTATTACTGGAACACGAAAATTCAAAATCGCAATGAATCCTAAAAGTTCTGGCGGTTCTTTCCAATGGACTACCCATACGTTAAACATACAGTTCTGTAACGGCCTTGTTATTCATTGTAGTTAAGGAGTCGGTATGCCTGAAATTGTTGGCTATATTGCTACAAAAGAAATTACGGTTGAGCAACAAGTACTCCCTGACGAAGACTTTGATGAAGAAGAGATAGAAGAGGAGGAAGATGGAGCTTAGAAATGACGACATTGTTCTCTCTGGTGATGACTCATCCTCCTCTGTGTCTCCTTCTACCGAGGTTATTGACGATGAGTCTACGCCATACGTAAACCCGTATGATATTGACACTGATACCGAAGCGGGTGAAGCTGGCGCTCCTATTGACGATACAGAGCCTGTTATACCTACCGAAGATATTCCTGATGCTGTTTCTAAGACGGTAACCGTAACAGACACTATTCAGATTGAAAATTACGACCCTGTATATTTGAATAGTTTATACCAAGACGGCTACACGTTTTATGCGCTCTACGATGATGATACTATCGTTGAAGTTCCATGGACTGATGTTGTTCCAATTGACCCTGATGAAGCAGGTGTTATTAATCTTTCAGGTCTAGCTATTGCAGAGGCTATTAATCAGTTCTTTTGGCCTGATGATAACGGTGCTCACATCACAACTGGCACGCAAGAAGAGTGGAAAGAAGCTGAAGCTAACGGGTTTAACGATTTAAGTTATGATAAGAACTACTATAACGCGTTGTTTAACTCGCTAGGCTTGCTCTTTAGGCGTGCTTTGTTTAATCTGGTTTCTATTAGTAAGGATGGCATCGCATTTTACGATGGTGTTGCTAATGAACCAGAAAACATTATGACGTATCTAAGCCGTTATGTGCTACAAATAGGACGTAGTAATGCTAAACATGTAGTTATCGATAACGACGGTATTACGGCTTATAATGGTGATGGCACTATAGCACCGTTGCATGCTTCAAATATTACTGCTGCTGAGGCTAATATTGAGCATCTAAGAGCCGAAAAAGCTGACATAGATGCTGCAAATATTTTGACCGAGCGTGTTCGCAATAGTTGGATTGACAAACTTATGGTTCAGTCCGGCTTACTTGCGAATGAAGGTACTATTTACACCCTTGACGCGATTCAAGTTAATGCTGCAAACATTACCGCAGGAACTATTGATGTTGACCGACTTATTGTGACGGTTGATGGAGAAAAGTATCTCGTCCACATCGACCCTTCGACTAGTTATCCGTCGTATCAAAAGCTTGACGGTGGCGTAATCGAAGACCTAACTATTACGGCGGATAAGATAGTTGCTGGCGCTATTACTGCTGAAAAGATTACGGCTCAAAATCTCGTAGGTACAAGCGGCTGGATAAATCTTAGAAACGGAACTTTTGCTTACGCTAATCCTGATACCGGTGAAGGCATTTCTTGGGATGGCTATCATCTTCGCATCGGTGGTGCTGCTGGAGAAGATTTAAGTAATCTTGCTAGCGAAATTCGTTATGACCACACATATACGTATGATAGTACAACTCAAACCTATACCTTTACCGCATCAGTTACCAAAGCTGGAGTTGATGTAACTAACGACTATGCTTCGGATTTCTTTGTGTGGTATTTGAAGACTGAGTCCGATACAACGTTGCTAGGACATGGTAAGACGCTCGTCGTCCAAGCTAGTGATGCTCTGTATACAGGAACCGTTCTTGGAGGCCTTGAGGAATCGCTTGACTATGACGTCATAACTTCAAACGGCGATACGATTCAGACTAATTCCGGGGATGATATTTATGCTAGTGTCATATGGGAGGTCTAATGGCATATGTAGAAATTAGTGAGGACTTGCGCAAAATGACCATCCCAATGACCGAGAAGGTTTTAGGATGCGTCGGTGACCGCAATGTTCGTCGCGTTTATTTTCGAATGCCCCGCTATTGCGACGGCACTGATTTATTCAATTATAGAATTCAAGTTCATTACACAAATGCAGAAGATACGCCAGACTACTACGAGGTTGTCGACAAGAAGATTGAGGGCGACCGATTGATATTTAGCTGGCTGGTGGGTCGTATTGCTTGCGTTGCAATCGGCTCTGTTTCTGCAAATGTCAAGTTACGTCAATACGACGGTTCGATTATTACTAATGAGTTTAACTCTGGCGTTGGTCGTTTCAAAGTCAAAGCTAGCCTTAGCGGTAATCCTTATGGTATTAAGCTTACCGATGATACGGGAACTCTGGTAATACCTTCTGCTGAAGAAGACACTCTTGATATTATGGTTTTAGCTACCGAGGATGAGGAGTAAATGTGTCTACAAAGCGTATTATCGATTTACAGACTGCCTCTACGTTAGGTTCTGACGATTATGTTATGATCGACAGCGCTACTAGTGGCACTAAGAAGTATGCTATTTCCGAGCTTAAGACGGCTATTGAAGATGTTGAAGATGGTAGTGGTATTAGCGCCGGTGCTATTGGGACAGAAGCTCTTGACGATGGCGCAGTAACGAACGCTAAACTTGGTGCGCTTTCGGTTGGAACTTCTAACCTTCAGAATGGCGCCGTAACCCTTGCCAAGATTGCCTCTGGGTCTGAAGCTACTACGTCGGCTTCGGGTCTTATGTCTAGTGCTGATAAGGCTAAGCTTGATGCGTTTGGAGCTGCTTCAACCTATGCCCTTAAGACGGAAATTGCCGGAGCTTATATTTATCGTGGTAGCGTTGCAAACGAAGCAGCTTTACCTGTCACCGGTCAGAAGGTTGGCGACGTTTATAACATTATTGCAGCGTCTAGCTACGGTCAGGCTGGTGCAAATGTTGCGTGGAACGGCTCTGATTGGGACGCTCTTGGTGAAACGTTTGATATTGGCAATGGAACCGTAACTACGGGTAAGATTGCAGACCTTAATGTTACTGAAGGCAAGCTTGCTAATAGTGCCGTTACTACTAATAAGATTGCTGATGGTAACGTAACTATGGCTAAGATTGCTGACGCGAACGTTACTACGGGTAAACTTGCTAATCTTGGCGTCACTACGGGTAAGATTGCTAATAGTGCGGTTACAAGTGATAAGATTGCGTCCAACGCTGTTATTACCGAAAAGATTACCGATGGTGCAGTAACGGCAAATAAGCTTGATGCTAGTTCCGTAACTACTGCTAAAATCAACAACCTTGCAGTTACTACTGACAAGCTTGGTAGCGAAAGCGTAACATCAGCTAAGCTCGCATCCAACAGTGTCACTACGGCTAAGATTGTTGATTCTGCCGTTACTGAGGGAAAGCTTGCTAACTCGGCGGTTACTACTAATAAGATTAATAATAGCGCTGTCACTACTGCTAAGATTGCTGATGGTAACGTAACTACTGCTAAGATTGCAGATTCCAACGTCACTACGGCTAAGATCGCCGACCTTAATGTTACCGATGGCAAGCTTGCAAACTCCGCTGTTACGACCAATAAGCTTAACAACAGTGCGGTCACCACAGCTAAGATTGCTGACGCCAATGTGACTACCGCGAAAATCGCCGACCTCAATGTCACAACAGGCAAACTGGCAAACACTGCGGTTACTACGGATAAGGTTGCGGATGGCGCTATCACTCGCAACAAGCTTAACGAAGAGGTTACGGACGAGCTTGACTTCAAGGCCGACGTGGATGGATATTATACCGACATGACGGTCGGAGCCGCCGACAACCTCACGGGTCGTGGCGACACCACCACTGCCGAGTTCCTGTATCGCACGGCAGGTGGCACGGCGGACATCGAGACTGGTCAGGCCGTGGCGAAGTCCATCAAGGGCAACACGCTGGTATGGAATCAGTTGGTTGCAACAAGCAAGACTTCACGTACAGATTACGGAATCACTACTGTTGGGTCTAATGGTATATATACTGTGAGTGGAACAGGAACACTTTCTGACGGCAACAACAAAGCAGTGGTTTGCCAGATAGAAGGCATTCCGACAGGCCATAAAGTTCTTGCTGCTATGCGAAAAGTTAGTGTCGGTTCTACTAACACAGCAGGACTCAGCATTACCGACGCATATTCTCCAAAGCTCAATCCAGCTTATCAAGCGAACGACGTCGCAATCATCTTTGAGTGTTCGTCCGGAACTGTACGGTTTATGACCGGCAATGCTCTGACCACGCTCACGATGGACATGACGCTTACTCCCCAGCTCTTCGACCTCACCCAAATGTTCGGCGCAGGCAACGAGCCTTCCACCGTGGCTGAGTTCGAGGCGCTGTTCCCGCTGCCCTACTACGAGTATGACGCTGGTTCGCTGCTGAGCGTCAACATGGAGGGCGTAGAGACCGTTGGGTTTAATCAGTGGGATGGAACTTGGGAGAATGGTGGCATTGACGCTACGACAGGTGCGAACACTGTAAACGCTGGATGGTCTAGGACAGGGTACATACCTTGCTTCCCATCAACTGAGTATTACATCAAGGCTGGTGGAACGGAGAAATATAAGCCGTTCTACTATGATGAGCAGAAGAATTACGTTGGATGCCCTGATGGTGGCTTTACCGTAGGCAACACAACCTTTACTACGTTCAGTGGCGCAAGATACATGCGTCTTGGAAATTCTATATCGACGATACCTTCCGAAGTCTGCATCAACCTCTCATGGTCCGGCCGACGCAACGGCGAATACGAGCCTTACTGGTCTTCCCAGCGCGAGATTGCCGCAAGCACGTACTTCCCCGATGGGATGCGCTCCGCTGGCACCGTGCGCGACGAGCTGACCAGCACCGAAGCGATTACGCGAGTTGGTGCGGTGGACCTTGGGACGCTGAACTGGACGGTTAGTACGGCAAGTGACGGGGTTCGTGCTTTCATAAAGTCGACAACAGCACCTTCCAACATCGCTTTAAAGGCTAATAACATCAGCATCGCAGATATCACATGCGCTCCGTATCAAACCACTTTGTATTACAGTGATGGTACTAATGACGTATTCGGAATAGATAAGAGCATCGCTATAGAGTTTCAAGGCGGAAATGCTGGAAAGGTAGAGATTCACGACAATGTCTTTGCCAACAAAACCGCAGCCGAAGTAAAGACGGCACTCTCCGGTGTCTATCTCTTCTACGAACTCGCCACTCCCACCGTCACGCCCATCGACCCTGCGCTGAACCTGTCCTACCGCGTGGACGACTTCGGCACCGAGCGCGTCATGGTTCCCGAGGACGAGCGTTCTGCGCCGCCTGTGCTGGACATCGCATACGGCCTGAACGTGGTGGACTTCGTGCGGAGGGCACCGAGCGAGTACATTTCGCATGCATCGTTCCAGCAGTTCTGCATTGCTCTGCAAATCAAGCTTGGTATCGTCATTACTGAGACCTGGGATGACACCGACAATCGCTACGAATACAGCATCACTGATGCTCCGAGCTCTTAGTGAGGCTGCGCATGTGGGGAACGCTGATATTCTGCATAGTGATTGGCTGTATTTTCGGGTACTACCTATCTTGTAAGTAACAAAGAAACGGGAGGAGAATCATGGAAGAGAACACTCTGGTGATTGAGGACCTGGGTGATGACCGTGTCAAGATTACCGGCTCTCACGGCAAGATTGCTGATATTCGCACACACCGTAAGTACCGCGTCGCTATTGTGAAGCCGGAGCTTGTTAAGTACTTCGAGGCTGTGTGATAGTATGTCGCTTATCAGGCTGCCTAAGCATTACAAGGAGACCGTCATCTCCAAACCTAACGCGATAGCTAACGGTCTTGCCGACGCAGCTCAGACAGCGACGAAGTTCATCACAGATATTTCAGGCAGTGGCATATGGGTAACGCCGGACGGTGCTCAACCTTCTGAGAGCGGTTCGGTGTTGCCCACCACTACTGGCTGGCATATCTCCGACGCTATTGAGTTGTTTAAGCAAGGCGCTAGCTACTTCAAGATTTGGCTTGAGAACGAAATAGCCAAGGTGCGTATTGGGCATGAGAACTTAGCGCATGTAGATATTTCAGGCCCCTCAACAAAGTTTTACTCAGCTGAGCATGCGATTGTGGGAGGTATCTTCTGCGATTCTAGCGACGTAAGACAACATAGTAATGACCGTAGCTACGGCTCTGACGTTGAATTTGTGACGGATTTATATTTCATGTCGCCTCCTAGCTTCAACGCAGGAGATGTAACATTCGTCATTACTACGGCTGGCGGATCTAGCTCGGTATCAATGTCTGATTATGGACTTGGCTCCATCACCATAGGCAATACGTCTTGGGCCATCGGCATGTATCCATCCGAGGAGTATCCTGAGACGCAAGTTGAGGTGACGATCACTCGAACGGGTGATGCGGTTGCATGGAGCCTCAAAGGATATTGGTACTCCTCTGCTCCGGTTCCTAAGGCGATATTTGGTGTCCCTGGAGTTCCTAACGAAGCGGTCGGCATGCATTCCATTGGCGATACGGAAGACCTTGGCGACTACTCTTTTACCGAGGGCGCCTATTGCGCTGCCACAGGCAAAGCTTCTCATGCCCAAAACTATCATACGGTTGCTGCTTCGGAGTATCAGACGGTAATTGGTTGCTATAACGTTCGGGATGCTAACGATACATATGCGCTCATCATTGGCAACGGCGCCGGTAAACAGGGAACGAGTATTTCAGACCAACTAAGCAGGCATAATGCCCTTACGGTTGACTGGAAGGGTAACACTTTCTCGAATGGTTATATTCGTGATACTTCTATCTCAACTGACTGGACTATTAGCGGCAGCACTATCACCGCTACGACTCACACCTGTCGTCGCTCAGGCAACGTCGTCACCATAACGGGCATCGCCATTAATTTTGGTCGGACCTTCTCAAGCGGAGATTCGGTTACGGTCGGTACGGTTCCTGCTGTATATCGCCCAACGGTTAACACCTACGCTCAAGCGTTTTATGGCAGTGGCGACCTTGGTAGCTGTTATTTCCGTCTCGACACGAGTGGCAATTTGACATTCAACGCTATCAAATCCCTAACGACTAGCGTTCGAGGCTCGTTCACCATGACGTTTGTGGTTTAAAAGAAAGAGAGAAAGGCAATGGCAAACAACGAACCGCTGCCTATTGAAGCGGTAGTTAATGAGGTTAAAACTTGTATTGCGCAATACGCGAATGGCTTGTGCAATCAATACGAGCTTCCTCCGGTTTTGATGATTCAAATTTTACAAGAGATTGTATATGAGAATCGTTTGAATAGCTTATCGACGGCTATGTTACAGCTTAAGGCTATGGCGTATCCTATGGAAGACGATAAGGAGTAAAGATGGAATCTCGTCAAAGACGCAAGCCAGTTGCACAAAAGCGTCAAGAAAACGTTAGCAATGCGGCATTCTATTTCATTATAGTGTTTCAGTTTATTGTGATTATTGCTTTAGGTTTTGCACTAAGGGTTAACTCTAATAAGCTGAAGAGTTTTACCGATGCTGAGAAGGTTGAAGTAACCACAAAGCCTGAAGCGGATATGTCTAAGTCAATGGATTCGATGTCTCGTATTTACACGAACGATGGGACTCCAATAGATCTTTACGTAATTCCAGACCCTGACCGCGGCACTGAATTTGTAGTGAGTAGTCGCGGTGGTGTTTGCGTAAGGCCTTAACGTTTAAGGAGGGGTTGTGGTGCGAGGGCCGCCTGCCAAAAGTCGACGCGAGGCTTTCGTCGACCGAGCTTTGTACTACGCAGAAGATGACTCTCATGGATATTCTCAGAAGCCTCCCTCGGGCCGATGGGGACCAGACTATGATTGCGCATCTCTGCTATATCAGGCAGCTAATGATGCCGGCTATCCTGTGGGAACAGGCAGTGATAAGGTGAGGTTCACAGGAACTATGCTCAAAGATTTTGAAAAAGCCGGTTTTCAGATTCTTCCTTTTGCAAACGTTGGTATTAGCGATTTGGAGATTGGCGACGTCTTACTCAATCTTGCATTACACGCTGAAGTCTACGTGGGGGACGGTGAAAGCGTTGGAGCTACGGGAAGCGAAACTGGTGGCTATGTTGGGGAAGCAGGCGACCAGACAGGCCATGAAATAGAAAAGCATCCCGTAGCTACGTTTAATAAGAAGTGTGACTTTGTGCTCAGACCTCCAGCCGATGAAGAAGATGAAGAAGGTGATGAAGAAGTGCCTCC
>JAEIGA010003955.1_pt1 | contig 23014 bp, 12 predicted proteins | sample 9270691 | NCBI WGS metagenome assembly JAEIGA01 (sample SAMN17057246, study PRJNA624740) | gut metagenome | biome: biome; isolation source: fecal sample | host: Bos grunniens | place: China: Xizang | collected 2019 | reverse complement strand
CATATCGAATCTGTCACATTTGTAAAGAATTTTGGCACCAACCAGTGCATCAATGTATCTTTTCAGTGTGGCACGCTGTACAGACAACCCGTTCTTCTCTAACGACTGCTGAAGACTTTGTATGCTCATAGTAGCGCCGTAGTTATTTATAATAAAACCTCTAACCGCTTCAAAAACCTCCACATTACGAATTTTAACTCTTTTCTTGATATCCTTTTCAAAGATTTCCTCTATTACGGATTTTGCATATGTCTGTTTTTCCTCAGCAGTATCAAATCTAACTGTACGCGGAAATCCACCTTCTCTTAAAAATATATCTAACTCGATATTTAGATTTTCATTTATTGGTTTTTGATAAAAATCTTTCATCGCAAGATATTCATTGAAATTGAGGGTAAAAAGTTCAAACTCAACATATCTTCCCGTAAGCTTTGTGGCCAGTTCGCCACTTAGCAAATATGAATTTGATCCGGTAATGAAAATGGAATAATCTCCGTCATTTCTGAACGCATTGATAATTTCCTCAAAATTTTTGATGTTTTGTATTTCATCAACAAATAAGTATTTCGTTTCCTTTGTAGATGATAACTCATCTACTATCTTTTCAAAGTCGTCATCCGTTTTAATTTTTCTATATTTTCGTGAATCTAGGTCAATATATATAATACATTCTTCACTGACACCGGATGCTATAAGTTCATCTTTTATCATCTCCATAAGACTTGATTTACCGCATCTTCTAACACCGGTAATTACTTTAATTATATCAGTATCATGGTAAAACCCTCTGATCTTTGAAAGATATTGTTCTCTACGAAACAGTTTCATACTTTTCACCTCTTTTCATCACAAGTATATCCTATTAATCTATATTTAACAACTCATTTTTTGCTTTTTTTATGAAATCTGTGTTGTTAAACCTTATTTTTCATTTTTCTCAATGCTCTACTTTAATATATTTTCTGTACTCGCTGGGGGTGCATCCTTCTTTTTCTTTAAAATATTTCGAAAAATAATATATGGACTTAAATCCACAACGCTCAGACACCTCCGTGATTGTACAGTCATTATAAATCAGCATTTGCTTGGCCAATTCCAACCGATGCTCCAATAAATCTGCCTTGGGAGAGCAGCCATGCTCCTGATAATATAATGCACAAAACCGGCTGACAGAATACTTTGCCACATCTGCCATTTCCTGCAGGGACCAATCCTTTTCCGGTTGCCGTAAAAAAGCCTCCCGCGCTACCCCAATCCGCATTTTGGGTGAGTCCAAATCCCTCTGCTGCCGGAATCGTCGATGAAGCGAAATCAAAGTTTCCGTCATCATGGCATTTGTCAATTCTTCGAAGCCGGGGCGCTTCAAGAGTTGTTCTTCCTCTATCCTGGCGATACATTTTTTTAAAAGCAAAACATCCCCCACATGAAAAGCCCGCCCCAAGGGGAGAGGATACTTTTCCAGCAGGCTACGAAAATCCTCTCCATCTATATAAATCCAGTCATTGACAAAACATTCCGTTCTTTCTCTTGGCCCATGATAGATTAACGTCCCCGGAGGCATAATCAAAATATCCCCCGCGTTACCGCCAATCATTTCTCCTTCTACCTCATATAAAAAGGGCGTAGAAAAGCAACTGATAAAATAACAATCCCTGACAATGGGAGTACAGTATTCTCCCGGATTATGCGGAAAGTCAGACCCGCAATTAAATATCTGCATAACATTCCTCCGAAACCTGCGGATAGTAAGAAACTACAAAAACACAATCGATAATTCCATTGTTTTCTACGATTCTATCATAATAAAATATAAATATCAAATAAATCTACAGGTCTTCGGCTTTACTGCCCTGACCGGGAAAGGAGTTTGCAATGAAGAAAATAAGTTTAAACGGCCTTTGGCGCATGACCGGAGCCGGTTTTGACTGCGAAGGAACCATCCCCGGTTCTGTGTATTCCTTCCTTTTGGACAAGGAACTGATGGAAGATCCCTTTTTCCGTCAAAATGAATTAGATGCACTGAAGTTGATGGAAAATGAGTTTACCTTTACCAGAACCTTTCAGTGGGGGTCCACACAGGACAAGGTTATCCTGCATTGTGACGGACTGGATACCCTTTGCGATATCTATATCAACGGCACACATGTGGCATACACCGACAATATGCACCGCACCTACGAGTTCAATGTGACCGAACTTTTGGTGGAGGGCGATAACGAAATCAAGGTGGTATGCCACCCCATCAACCCCTATATCAAAGCCAAGGAAGCGGAACATTATGTGCCCACAGGCACCACTTCCCTGATTGGTCTCTCCCATATCCGCAAAGCACACTGTATGCTCGGTTGGGACTGGGGACCCCGCCTTCCGGATGCGGGCATTTGGCGAAATATTGAACTTTACATATTAGATAGCGCCAGAATTACGGATTTCCGTATTTTACAGCGTCACGAAAACGGCCACGTGTTTATCACTCCTTATGTGGAAACGGATTCCCCCGCCGAGGTAAGAGTCCAAGTGACTGCACCCGACGGCAGCGCATTTACATTGCCTTGCAACGTGGAAAGCGAAATTGAAAATCCAAAACTTTGGTGGCCCAATGGTCTGGGCGACCAGCCCTTGTACACCTTACAGGCACAGGTGATAAAAGACGGTAATGTGGCAGATGTATGCGAGAAAAGAATCGGTTTGAGAACCTTGAAACTGATTAGAGAAAAAGACCGCTACGGCGAAAGCTTCTGCCACGAAGTCAACGGGGTGCGTTTCTTTGCCATGGGTGCTGACTATATTCCCGAGGACAATGTATTCTCCCGTATTACGCCGGAACGTACCAAGTGGCTATTGCAACAATGTGTGGACAGCCATTTCAACGCCATCCGCGTATGGGGCGGCGGCTATTATCCCGATGATTACTTCTTTGATTACTGCGACGAAATGGGTCTGATTATCTTCCAGGATATGATGTTTGCCTGCACCCTCTATTGGGTGGACGATGCCTTTATGGAAAATATCAAAGCAGAATGCATCGACAACATCAAGCGTATGCGTCATCACGCATCCTTAGCTTTGCTCTGCGGTAATAACGAATTGGAAGACTGCTTCCCTGAAACCAAGGACGACCCCGTATTCTTAGAGATGTACCTGGATGTGTTCGAAGGAATGATTCCTGATTTGGTGAAGGAATTGTGCCCTGAGATTCCTTATATTTCCACTTCCCCCATCACCTGCGGACACTTTGTACAACCCAGCAACGAAAACTACGGTGATACCCACTATTGGTCGGTATGGCATGGCAACAAGCCCTTCTCCGAGTACCGCAACAAATATTTCCGTTACTTAAGTGAGTTTGGCTTCCAGTCCTTCCCTTGCGAGAAGACCGTCAATGCCTTTACTTTACCGGAAGACCGCAATATTTTCAGCCGCGTGATGGAAATGCACCAGAGAAGCGGTAGTGCCAATGGTAAAATCTTAAGCTACCTGTCACAGACCTTCCGCTACCCTGCAGAATTTGGTACTTTGCTGTATGCTTCCCAGTTGCTACAGGCAGAGGCCATCCGCTATGGCGTGGAGCATTTGCGCCGTCATCGCGGCAGATGTATGGGCGCCCTCTACTGGCAGTTAAACGACATTTGGCCGGTAGCGTCCTGGGCAAGTATCGATTACTATGGCAGATACAAAGCACTTCAATATGTGGCAAAGCGTTTCTTCAACCCGGTACTAATCAGTTGTATGGAAACCGGCGAAACCACCACACGCCCCGTCATCACACTGGAGGAAGGCTATCCTGACTACGCTACAAAGGCGAAACTTTGCATTACCAACGATACCTTGGAAGAAGTAAACGGCGTGGCTAAATGGGCTCTGAGAGACCGCACCGGTGCCGTTCTGAAACAGGGTGAAATGACAGTACAGGTACCCGCTCTATCCCCTCTATGGCTGGACGAAATGGACTTCCAAAAGACCGATGTGGACAATACCTACTTCAGTTTCGAATTGCTGGTAGATAGCGAAGTTGTATCCGAAGGAACTGTATTATTTACCGCTCCCAAATACTTCAACTTCCAGGATCCCAACTTGCGTTGTGAAGTCAAGGGCGACGAAATCACAGTCTACGCAGATGCTTATGCAAAATTCGTAGAGATTGATTCTCCCGACTCCGATTTCATCTTAAGTGATAACTTCTTCGATATGAATGCAGGAAGTAAAACCGTGAAGATTTTACAGGGAACACCGAAGAATATTCGGTTGAGGTCTACTTACAATATTCGATAATGGATACAAAAAACAGCGCTAAGAATACCATGTATTCTTAGCGCTATTTTTTGTTTTTACAAATACTATTTACAACGAAACAGGGTTCTCATCCACTGCATAAATCTTAATGTTGTCTACATAGAACTTAGAATCTAATGTTTCCTTGCCTTCCAAAGGCGCATCAGCATACACACGAATATGTACCTGTCCAAAATTCGCTGCAAGGCCATAAAGATCTGCCACATCGGACTCTACCAACTGTCCATCCAAGAAGTATGAGTAGGTCTTGGCTTCTCTGTCAAGCACCCATTTCAGGTGTACCATTTCTCCCTTAGTGTAGTCAGCCCTCTTCCAGGAACCACCACTGCTTCCCGTATGAATACGTCCGAGTCTATCATCGAACAATCGCAACTCTGCTATAGATAGGTTCGTGTTGCCAGAGCCGGGAGCCATAAAGACTCCGTAGCCCCCTTCCTTGGCATCTTCGCCCTTGATTCCCATATCCATCTCTACTACAACATACTTTTCAACATCTACAGTACCTCCAACAGAATATAATCTGTCACTATTCAGTGTGAATCTGAAATTCAAAGTCTGTGACGCATCAGGGGTAAACTCATAGCAATAATCGGATGCTGCAGCATTGGGATCAATAGTATCTTTCTTGGATACCACTTTGCCGTTTGCTATCCAGCCGCCACAATCCAGACCACCTGTCCAGTAATTACCGGACAGGGATCTGATATATGCATGACCGAGTTCGAAATTATCGAATACGATATCTGCTGCTAACGGCTTCTGGGTAGGTGCAGGGGTAGGCTCTGCTGTAGGTGCCACGGTGGGCTCTGCGGTCGCTGCAGGTGTGGGTTCTGTGGTAGGTGCCGGTTCCTCCTCAGCCAATTGGTCGTCAGTGGCGGTATACAACTTTACATTGTCCACATACAAAGACACATCTGCATCTGTCTGACCTTCGCCTAATGTAATCGGTGTAGCTTCAAAATAGATATACTTTAACGCAGGAGTCTCGGTATCGCCTCCAAACTGTGCATTGACATTTTCTTCTACCAAAACACCATTCCAATAGTAACTATACTTCTTAGTGCTTCTGTTCAATACATATTTTAAATGGCCAACCGTACCGGGAGTATATGCATTCTTCCCTTCAGGATTCAAGCCTGTCACCAGAGTAGAGTCAATATGACGGGCCAATCTATCACCCTTCAGCACAAAATTGGTTACGGCAAAATATCCACTACCACCCATACGGATAATCAACTGGCCCTTTTCGGCATCTGCGCCATCCAGTGCCACATCCATCTCTACTACCAGATAAGGATCTGTAGTAACATCTGCCTCACTACCCAATGCATACTGTTTTTCCGAATTGATATTCATATAAAGAGGCAAGGAATACACATCAGATTCATTGGATTTGATGGGAATAAACCTCATCCACTTATCTACGCCATCTGCCTTCGTAGCCAACTCCAATCTGTTGTGATGAATGCTTAATCCCCACTTTAATCCCCAGTAAGTTCCGAATGCATCCCAGATACGGTCAAGTCTATTGAAATCTTCCTCAATGACCACATTATTTGCAGCAGGGGCCTCGGTGGGTTCCGCTGTAGGCTCAGCTGTAGGTGCATTGCTGGGTGCAGGAGTTGCCGGTGCCTGCGTGGGCTCCGTGGTTGCCGCAGGCGCCTGGGTAGGCGCTGCGGTTGCAACAGGAATACTATCCAAAGGATTCTCATCCCATGCGGAAATCATTATGTTGTCCACATAAAATTTCGTGTCAATATCTTCCGTCAGTCCGGATTCACCATAAATATAGAAGTGAATCTGTGCAAACTGCAAAGGTCCGTCTGTATATAGTGTATCAACAGAAGACTCTACTAACTGTCCATTCCACAGATATCCAAACTTTCTGGTCTGTCTGTCGAGAACAAATGTCAGATGTCCGAACTCACCGGCTGTGTAGGGTGCGGTCACACTATAGCCACCGTTACTACCGGTGTGTACACGACCAATCTTGTCGTTGAACAGTCTGAACTGTCCGATAGACAGATTGCCGCCGGGTCCCATATAAACGCCAAAGCCTCTTGTCTTGGTATCTTCGCCGAAGATGGCCATATCCATGTCTACCATCACATATCTGTCTTCTGTCACTTGGCTACCCAAAGAGTATCTCATATCCTCGCGCAAAGTGAATCTAAAGTTCAAATCACGCACGGTAGTATCGCTGTTATTTGCCACATTGATGTTTGTGACAGGAGTAAACTCAAATACTTTATCTGTCGCAGCTGCGGTACCATCCACCGTGGACCTAGGCACAATCTTGCCGTAGCTCAAATATCCGCCACAATCCAAAGTTCCGGACCAGGTATCACCGGACAAAAGTCTCGCATGGCTTCCATCTGCAAATCCGTCAAAGGTAATCTCCGCCACATAAGGATTTTCCGTAGGTCCCGGGGTGGGAGTAGGCGCGTTAGGATCCAGTGTGGGTGCAGGCGTAGGAGGCGCCATAGTAGGTGCGGTGGGCATCTCGTCAGCCTCATACATCTTCAAATTATCCACATAAAGTTTCAAATTAGAATCCAGATTTGCTTCCTTCGTTGCTACAAATACAATTCTACCGAAGTTCGGTGTATCGCCGTACAAAGCATTTACATTGCTCTCTATCAACGCACCGTTCCAGAAATAGGATACCTTCTTGGTCTGCTTATCTACAACCACCTTCAGGTTTGCGAAGGTGCCTTTTTCGTAAGCAGGCTGATAAATGGGATTTACCAACGCTCCGCTGCTTCCGGTCACGATTCGTCCGAAGCGGTTGTTCATCAGTTTAAATCTGGCAACAGAACGATATCCTGTGCCGAGACGTTCACTGAACCAAATTTCATAGGGCTTTGTCTTGGCATCATCCCCCTTGATGGCAATGTCCATTTCTGTCACTACATAGCGGCTTCCAAAGGCCTTATCGCCCAGAGCATACGCATATTCCGCATTTAGGTCAATACTGAAATTGGTGTCGTATGCAGTGTTATAAGTAAATTCGAAACAGTAATCTGTAGGAGCTGCAGCCTCGTCCACCACGCTCTTCTCTACCACTTTACTGTTCACCAGATAAGCGGTTTCAGGCACATGCACCTTGTAGTGTGCTTTTGATACCTGGGTTCCAAAGTTGGTGCCCAATGTGTAGCCATCATAATTCTCATCGATTGGATAAGGAAGAGGTGTCGCAGTGGGTGCAGGTGTCATAGTAGGCACCGGTACATGGGTGGGTCTGGGGGTAGGTACTTCTCCCTTTTCTTCCACATACATCTTCACATTATCAATGTAAAGCTTGCTATCGTACTCGCCTACACCTTCTTTGTAAACTGCAATCCATATCATACCTATATTTTCAGGATTGGTATACATCGCAGGTACGTCCTTTTCAATCATGACGCCATCCACGTAATAACTGAAACTCTTTGTCTTTTTATTGATTACAATCTTAATATTGTTAAATACACCCTTTTCGATGGCAGTACGCAAGGTGGGGTCTACCATCCGATCGGAAGAATCCACCATACGGCCAATAGCATTTTCCGCCAGTTTGATTCTCGCCACAGAGTGATATCCTGCAGACAAAGGCTCTGCCAGGGAAATACTATAGCCTTTGGGCTTGTCATCAGCACCGCCGATGGCCACATCCATTTCCACTACCAGATTGTTGTCATCAGCACCTTCGCCCAATTTCTGCCATACAGCTTCATCCAATATATATCGGAAACTTCCGTCCCAATCGAAATTGGACTTATATTTAATTTCCATACACTTGTCGGTATCCGTAGCTGTGGTATCTATCACAGATTTCTCCACTACCTTGGCATATCCGTAATACATACCCTCTCCGATGTGTCCGGTATAGGGGTCCTTACTTGTCTCCTGAATGGTAGTTCCAACTCTGAAATTATCGAAATTGATATCGATAGGATTGGTTAGCCACTCGGGTTTGGGTGTGGGCGGGGGCAGTTCCTCCTGTGGCATCATTTCCTCATATGCTGTATGAGTCAACTGATATACCTTCAGGTTGTCCATAAACAACTCAGCCTTGCTGTCCTCTTCTTCTATAGGAATACCAATGTACATTGCATAAATATTGGGTACATTTTCTCCATGGAAGAACGGAATATCTTTCTGTAACAAATCTCCATTGAAGAAGTAATCAAAGGTCCTGTTCTTCTTGTCGATTACAATTCTGAAATTGATAAACTCGCTGTCTACCATCTGGCGTTTGCTGGGTTTGTGCACAGAGGTAGAACTGATCTCTCGTGCAATACCTTCTTCATTGATAATGAAGTGTGCAGCCGCATGGTAGAAGGTACCGAATCTCTCCATAAACCATAGCTGGAAGCCCTTCTTTTTGCCCTGGATATTCTTCACGGCAAGATCCATTTCAAATACCATAAGCATATCGTCAGCTTGCTCTCCCACCAACTGCGTATCTTTTTCAGAAAATGTCAAATAGCAGTCACCCTGCACATTTTTGATGTGCTTGTATGGGAATACCATACATCCATAGCCTTCATAGTCAGGTCTTACCCAGTTCTTAGGAACTACCTTCCAGCTATCTCTATACGCAATGGTAAGTCCGTTGACAAACCAATTAAATCTGTCTGTTACGATACTTTCAATCGGCGTTCCAATTTTATGGTTAAAGTTTTCATCAACAATATAATCGATAAACTCATTATCAATCTCTAAGGTGTATTTCAAATCCTCATAGCCCCTCACATAGAACACTACTGTTCCGGGAAGGCTTGCAGGAGACTCTACAATCACCTCTTCATCGCTAAAGCTATTAGCAGTAATTGTAGGCACAGTGTAAACACCCTTATCTAAATTGATATAATATTCCAATTCATCTGCATTAAACTCTGCAAAAGGCTCGCCATCAATGAAGACTTCCTTTACCATCCAATCATCCTGAATTGCAACAGTCACTTCCAAATCAGCGAACTCCCCGTCCACTGTTACACGCACCTTTGCAGTACCTGTACCGACGGGATACAATCTACCCTGGCTATCCACTTCTACGATGGAAGTATCGGTAGACTCCCAAATCATCTTGTCATTATCAGGATTGAGAGGAAGCACCTCGGGGAGAACTGCCTTCACTGCAGGAAGTTCGATGTAACGGGCCACTTCCTGGAAGATGCCTGCTACCATATCCTTGGTAACAACCGCATTAGGTTCAAAAGTCTCATCCTCCAAATCCACCATCAAACGATAGTTGGTCACAATATCCGCATAATCCTTTGCCCATGCAGGAATGGTGGACGCATCCGTCAAACGATAGGTTGCGTCACCGGTCTGCCATGTCTTTGCCGGCAATTTCACAGCCAGTGCTCTGGCAACGATAGAGGCCATCTCCGCTCTGGTCACCTCATAATGGGCGTATGTTGCATCCAAATCCACCTCAGCAAATACATCTGCTATTACCCCATCATCGGTAAAACCGAACAATGCTTTTATCATTTCTACCATTTCGCCACGGGTAACAGCCTTCTCAGGGTGGAACAAACCATCTGTTTCCGCACCCATCACGCCGATGGAAGCCATCTGCTTGATGGCAGAAGTTTCTGTAGTTCCGGACAAATCACTGAAATTCGCCTGGGGCTCATCATGTACCACAACGGTATACGCGTCGGTATCGAACTTCACACTCTTTACTGCTTTTTTGCCGGTACCAAACCACAAGGTGCTACTCATTACCTGTCCTTTTCCCACATGAGGGATATCATGAACACCTTGACTGATTTCAATATCAATATCATTAATCATCCCCTGCGCAGCTGCTTCTACCAAATACACTGCCCACATAACGTCAGGGCTGATGGATGCATAAGGCACACTTTTACTGGAAATGAACATGCCCAGTTCCGGATCAAAGTTTCCCTTTACAATTCTGTCTGCCATGGTGCAGGCAGCGTCCAAATATTCCTGTGCCCCGCTGTACTTGTACATCAGTACCACTGCTTGCACATACTGCACCGCACACTGTCCGGTTTCCGCGGTCATATTAATATTCTCACCCATACGGGTACCAATATCGCCCAAGCCAACATTTCTTGCATAGGAACGGGCTGCCGTCCAAAGCCTGTCGTAGGCTTCCGTATCTTCCGGCTTCAGCATAGAGATGGTCTCAATCAAGGCAGGGAATACGCCACCCCAGACACCTTCATATTCTGCCATGGGTTTGCCCTGAGTCATATAGTATCCGGTCTTAGTAGCGATCAGCTGCTTTCCGTCCTTGCCCTCATTCAAATCAGTACCGTCGTTTAAGATAGGGGTGTTGTATCGATGCAGTTTTTGATCGTATACATACTTCTCCCAGGAAAGCATATTATTCAGCACAAAGTCATAAATCTTCTCGTTTCCGGTCTGACGATAAATATTAACAAACTTCAAAGGACCATAGGCCGTGTTACATTTCAATGAAGTTCTGGTGATCAATGAATTGGCGCCGAACAGTTTATAATCATCTACTGTAGCTGTCTTGAAATCAAATCCTGTTCTGGTCACAAAATCAGCGCCCATGGTAGAAGCCAGGAAGCGGTCCACGCCATAGTTACTGTCTTCCGTCATCATACCGTATTGTTCACCAACAAGTCCTGTCTCCGGATTGCTGACTGCTATATATTTATCCAGCATAAGTTCTCCCCATGCTGCATACTTGGGGTCACCGGTGACTTCCGTCATAAACCATGCCATATCCATCAGGTCGTTACCGGTGGACATAAAGGGAGATACATCTTTACCTGCCACCCAGGGGGAAGGATCGGTATATTCAGAATCCCAGGCCTCTGTCATATCCAAATCATAATAACCGTGACGATTCATCAGCAAGTTGGACCAATCCAAAATATGTGCATTCCAAAATGCGGTAATGTATTTCTTGGTTCCTTCGGGATCTGCCTTGTACATCAGTTCCAAAGGCAACTGGTTATCTTTCGTTTCGTGATAGTTCAAACCATAATGTTCACCAGTCATAATGTTGACAAAACTATGACCGCCCTCATAGAACAAACCATTTTTGTCCACCAGTCCCGGGGTGTTAAATCTGATTGAAATCTGTTCCAATGCTGCTTCAGAGTATTTGGGATCCCCAGTCATCACAGACAAGCCATCCATCATTTTTAACAAGTTGAACTGTGAATAAATATCAGACGCCACAGGCTCGTTTTCCACCAGGCCTTTGTTCCACTTGGTAGGCGCGTAGTTGTCCACATTCAAACCATCCGCAAACAATCTGGGCTGATTTGCACCTTCGATATTTCTCGCATATTTCAAAACAGTTTCTGCATGTGCCACCAGCGCTTCCATTCGTGTGCCGGGTTCACGCACTACCACATCATGGCTCATCATATATTCTCTGGACACCTTATCCGCCATGTCCACATAGCCAGCCGCGGTACCTGCTGTTTTGCCTTCATAATAGCCGTGATTTACATAATGCTGAATAATGGCATTGGCATCATCGCCGTAAGCTGCCTTTACATCGGGATAGCTTTCCGCATACTGCCAGGGGTCAAAGAGTTTACCCTCATCTCTGCCCTCGTAAAGGCCATGGGTCAGATAATGATCCACATATCCGTCCCAATTGTCTCCATAAACAGCCTGCAAATCAGGATAAGCATTGACATATTCCTGTACATTCAAGATCTTATGTACCCAGTCACGACCGGAAGCCAATTTCACGGTACCGGTCAAAGCTGCGTCTTTTGCTGCATTGGCATCTACCACTGTGCCTGCTATATTCTCAGCGCTGGTGGTATCTTGAATAGTCGCGTCACCTTCCGCACCCGCAGCGTCTTCGCCATCTGCTCCGGTGGTATCACCGTCGCCCTGTGCATCGTCGGAAACAGCATCCTCACTGTCATCGGCATCGGCAGAGGATTCTGCCTCTTCCAGATAGGACTCCAGCTGCTCCAGTTCTTCACTGGTCAAATCAGACAAATCGGAAGGTACGGAAACCCCGGAGGGAATCTCTACGCCTTCCGGCACCTGACAGCCGGAAAGAACCATGGAAAGTGTCAGCAGAAGCGCTAAAACACTTGTCAGTCTCTTCGTTCCTTTCATTTTCACTCCTCCTTTATTTTCTCTCACTCTTCGTTTCTAAATACAATTCCATCTCAGCACACATTAGGGTAAATGCGCCCGCGCCATGCAGGTCATTTTGTACCTGGCGGCGGTTGATGTAGTGTGCATAGGTGCCGGCTTCGATACAAGTACCGGTACAGACACCACCTAAAATCAACCGATTATTTTCGTCGTAATACAGTCCATCAATCAATCCCTGATATGCTTTCTCTAACACCGGCGCATATTCAGTGCTTAAAATACCTTTCCGGATTGCTTTCGCATAAGAATAAGCAAACAGGCTGGTACAGGAGGTTTCTACCCAGTTTCCTTCTGCTCCGGGCTTATCCAGCACCTGATACCACTTGCCGGTGACAGGATCCTGATATTTTACCAGGGCAGTCAACAAATCCACTTCGATTTGTTTCAATCTCTCCACCGCCGGATGGTCTTCCGGGATATCGTCTAATATATCCAGAATGGCTACTGCGTACCAACCCACAGCGCGCCCCCAAATATTCTCGGAAAGTCCGGTTTCGGGGTCTGCCCACTCTGCCTCCTTTGTGGGGTCCCATCCGTGGAAGTACAGCCCGGTCTTTTCATCCTTTATGTAATCATTCATCAGAAATACCTGGTGAATGGCTCTTTCTCTAAGTGTCGGATCACCAAACCGCTTCGCATATTTCACAGACAGCGGTCCTGCCATGTATGCCCCGTCCATCCACATCTGATGGTGCTGGGTCATCATATGCCAATATCCGCCGTATTCATTTACAGGCCAAAAATACATGGACTCGCCAATGGTTTTGATGGCCTTCAAATACTTATCCTCACCGGTTTCATCATATAAGTCGTGAAGCAACACACAGGGCTGCTTACAATCCAACATAGTGAGTGCTCTATAATTATAATGGTCTCCGTCCGTCTTCGGAATTGGTATTTCATGGTGAATACCATACACACCACCGTCCGGAGGCAATACGCAGTCAAAGTATTCTTTGATATAGTCAAAATATTTTGTTTCTCCGGTCAAATGCCACATTCTCTGCATACCTGAGAGAAATACACCCGGGATATAAAACATCGCTCCTGCGGGCCAAAGCTGTGCCGGTCTTTGTGTTTCCATAATCGCATTACACATTTCTTTGCCGTAGTCTACAGGTCTCTTATTTTCTGACATGTTCATCTGCTTACCTATGTTTCCCGGAGATCAGGAAAACATCCCTTCCCTATGTTATATTAGAATTATAACAGATTTGTTTTTGGAATAAAATAATCGCATTTTTTAATTTACTTGCTTTTTCTTCCATTTTGTACTATGATGTGGGCGAAGGGAAGAAAGGAGTGCAAAAATGTTTAACATCTTCGAAATCCAGAAAAAAGGAAACGCCAACCGTACCTTTATAGATACACATCTTCATGACGATTTTGAAATTAATTTTATGCTGACTGAGAATGTGAATATCATTTCAGAAGACCAGGTATTTGTCTCTTCGAAAGGAACCATTTGTTTTTTCTCCCCCTATACCTTCCACAAGATTGACGCCAACAATAAGCCATTTGTACGATATGTGCTCTTCTTTAACGAGAATCATATTACCAGTGCCTGTCGCACCTTAGGGCCCATCATTTCACTTTTGAAGAATTCCGGGTCCTATATCGTATCCCTTACCGAGAGCGAAACCGCCGCACTGGTTAAACTTTTTGATGCCGCAGTTGAAATCAGCGCCAGCAAAAAAACCCTGGATGACTATAAAAAGATCAATGCCTTGGGCGACATCCTTTACTTTTTATTACCGATTCTGGAAAAGCAGATGACCAACAAATCCATCGCCCATAATCAGATTAAGGATATCCTGACTTATATCAACGATCACCTGAACGAGGATATTAGTATCGACAACATCGCAAATCATTTCAACATAGGAAACACTACTCTTTGGCGTCTGTTCCGACAACACATCCAACTTTCGCCCAAAGAATATATCTTAAAGAAGCGCATTGCGAGAGCCTCCGAACTTCTTGCAGAAGGCGCTACCGTGAAAGATGCTGCTGAACAATCCGGTTTCAATTCCTATACCAATTTTATACGAACTTTCACAGAGCACATGGGTGTTACTCCCAGACAGTACTCGAAAAATATATAGTAACTTTTTCCGTCGAAATAGAGCAAAAAATAGGTGTAGCCCACAGGGGATACACCTATTCCTATTTTTATCATATTTTATTGTTCAGCGACCCTTACGCCCACCACATCTCACCGGGTTGTTCGTAGATGATGGACTCTTTTAGAAGCGCTACCGCTTTCTCCAATCCCTCCTTGGGACTCATCAAACCATCTTCATGCTCGATGCTAATGACACCGTCATAGCCAACGGTCTTCAAAGTGCTGATGATGTTATTCCACACTTCCTTAGAATGGCCATAACCTACGGTGCGGAATACCCAGGCACGGTTCAGGATATCGCCATACTCCTGTGTGTCAAGCACACCGATTTTCGCGGTATTTGCTGCGTCAATCTTGGTGTCCTTTGCGTGGAAGTGATAGATTGCACCCTGCAACATCTTGATGGCCTCACAGGGGTCGATGCCCTGCCAGAACAAATGGCTGGGATCCACATTGGCACCAATCATATCGCCCACCGCCTCACGCAATTTCAACAAAGTAGAGGGATTATATACGCAGAAACCGGGATGCATTTCAAAGGCTATTTTCTTGATACCGATTTCCTTTGCCAACTTGGTCATTTCCTTCCAGTAGGGAATCAGCACCTGATTCCACTGCCAATCCAAAATATCCAGATACTCGGGGGGCCATGCACAGGTAACCCAGTTAGGATTCTGAGAGTTTTCGCAGTCACCGGGGCAACCGGAGAAACCAATGATGGTATCCACCCCCAACATCACTGCCACCTTGCATGCGTCCACGAATTCATCGTGGAACTTTTTGGCAATTTCCTTATTAGGATGAATGGGGTTTCCGTGGCATGCAACTGCCGAAAACTTCATGTTGTATTTTTTCAAAAGCCCCTTCAGTTCCTCCACTTTTTCAGGGTGGTCCAAATAGTCCTTGGGGTCTAAATGTGCCTTGCCGGGATATCCGCCGGCACCAATTTCCATACTGTCCACACCAAGGCTACTCAAATACGCCAGGGATTCCTCTAAATTCATCTGGTTTAATACCGGAGACATAACTGATAATTCCATATACTTACTCCTTCCCACAGGCTTTTGCCCGCCTATGATGTTCCATCTGCATTACCTATCTTCAAAATCTTTAATAACAATGTTCTTTTCACCGGATTCAAAGATGGCTTCCATCAACTTCATGACTCTCATCAGTTCGTCATGACGGATGAGTTGCTCTTCTTCGCCGGCAATTGCCTTCACCATATTTCTGTAGAAATCTCTCACATCTGAAGCATGTCTGGGCAGGGGATATTCCTGAATGGTTTCATCGGTTCTGGGTGCCATGGTTTTGGTCAGTCCTGCTGCCGTCACCACCGGCACGGCATCTCTTTTTTCCCAGTCAGACACCATCACGATCTTGCCGTCCAGCTCCCAATTTTCAATCATGGCAGAACCGTTCTCACCCAGCATATACCATCTTGGCATATTGATGAAATTGCTGGTTCCCACTTCCACCACTACCACCAATTCGTCCTCAAAGGTCAGCGTAACGGTGAATCCATCGTCACAGCTTTCGTTGGTGACATAAGATAAAACTGCGTAGATGGAAATCAATTTCTTGGGTATCATCTGCATAATCTGGTCCAGGAGATGCACGCCCCAGTCCAAAATCATGCCACCACCACATTCTTTTTGATTACGCCAATCTCCGGGGATGCCTCGGGAACCGTGTACTTTGGACTCAATCCGGAACACCTTGCCCAGGGTACACTTGTCATAGATATCCCTCATAATAAGGTAATCTTCGTCCCAACGGCGGTTTTGGTGCACGGTAAACAGCACATTGTATTCCTTGGAAGCGTCAATCATTTCCTGCAGTTCCTGATGGTTCAACGCCACAGGTTTCTCGCACACCACATGCTTGCCTGCCGCCATCAGACGGATACACATCTCTTTATGTAATTGATTGGGAATTGCCACAGTCACCAGCTCCACGGATGTGTCTGCCAGCAATTCCTCCAACGTTTCATACACATGGATTCCTTTTTCCTTGGCTAGTTCCACACGTTCCTCGGAAATATCATAGATGCCGGCCAATTCCAATTCTTCTATTCTTTTGATTAAATTACAATGCCATTCTCCCATGCCGCCGTATCCGACGATGGCAATTTGAGTCTTATTCATCTTTGCTTCTCCCTATCTCTATAGAGGCGAAAGTTTTATTTTTCCAATTTTGTCAAATGCCAACACTCGTTCTTTTCCGCTCTCACCTGCGGAGTCGCCCAATATACTGCATTTCTGATAACTGTCTGTACATTTTTATCGTGATAAATGGGGAACAATTCATGCCCGGGCTGGAAGTAAAAGATTCTACCCTTTTCTCTCTGAAAGGTACATCCACTGCGGAATACTTCTCCCCCTTCATACCAACCGATGAAGACCACTTCATCAGGATTTGGAATTCCAAAGGGCTCTGCATAGGTTTCCACATGAGGAAGTTCGAAATAGGGTCCAATTCCTTTGGCGATGGGATGGGCGGGATTTACCGTCCAAATACGTTCTCTATCCCCGTCTTCCCGCCATCCAAGATTACAGGAAGTACCCATCAAAAGTTTGAAAGGCTTGCACAAATGAGAGGAATGCAATGCGATAAACCCCATTCCTTTCAACACCTCATCCCGCACTCTCTGGGCAATTTCATCAGGTACCCTTGCATGCGCGCCATGTCCCCACCAAATCAACACATCTGTCTCAGCCAATACTTCCTGGGTCAATCCACATTCCGGTTCTTCCAATGTAGCAGTGCGCACCTGGATATCATCACACCGTAAAAAATCAGCAATGGTGTTATGCATACCGTTAGGGTAAATTTCCGCTACCGGCGCATCACATTTCTCATGCAGGTATTCATTCCAAACTGTTACTCGAATCATATAATTACCTCTTTTCCTGTTTTTGCAGATTCATAAATTGCTTCCAAAATCTTTACCATATTGGTGCCCTGTTCCGGAACAAACGCGGGCTCTGCACCATTCAACACCACATCCACAAAGTGGCGGAGATTCAATCCATGGATGGACAATCCGGCATCATTATCGATATTGGGAAGATAATCCGCTGTGGTTCCATATGCTTCTTCATAGATTCCCAGTTGGTTCGTAGCCGAAGACCACTTCGCTCCGGACTTGGTACCGCGCAATTCAAAGAAACGCTGTTCTTTTTCGATATTGGAAGCCCAGGAAAATTCAATCTGCATACACGCGCCGTTATCGAAGCGGATGAAGCCCATTGCCAGGTCCTCCACATCGAATACACCATCATCCTTTTTCTCACCAAAATCGGAATGCTCTGAATCAGATACATCACTATCAGCAAATTTCATATAGGTACAACCACTAACAGAAACGGGCTTCGGATTGCCCATCAACCACATGGTCAAATCAATCATATGTACACCAAGGTCAATCAACGGACCACCACCGGACTGCTCTTTGGTGGTGAACCAGCCGCCTTTTCCCGGAATACCGCGACGTCTCTGCCAGCCGCAGCGTGCAGCATAGATTTCTCCCATCTTGCCATCCTCAATATATTTTTTGAGAAATTTGGAAATACGCATATAACGGTTGTTTCTCATTACCATCAAAACCTTGCCGCCCTTTTCAGCTGCTGCTTGCATTTTCTCAGCCTCTTTTGCACTGATTGCATCGGGCTTTTCGCAGAATACATGCAGGCCTTTCTCCAGTGCTGCAACCGCAATCGTAGAATGAAGATAGTTGGGGGTACAGATATCCACCGCATCCAGTTCAGGAAGTGCAAGCAAATCCATATAGTTCTCAAAAGTTAGAGACACATTATACTTTTCCGCCAGGGTCTTTGCCTTTTCCGGCACAATATCACAGATAGCCACCACTTCCACATTCTCCATACCCGCATACGCCGGCATATGGGCAATGGTAGCGATACCACCCGCGCCAATAATTCCCACTTTTAGTTTTTTACTCATATCCATGTACCTCCTAAGAGTTTTTGTGACTTTATACTATCAAATTATTTTGTGGTATGATATAATATTTTACAGAAAAAATATCAATATTTTTACCTTTAGGAGATTTCTATGAGACCTACTGTTGCAGAACCCATGCGCACCAAAAATAACATTCCTCTTCCCATAGAATGTTTGATCCTGGACAATGCGCCTAAAAAGGAATCCTTTGAACATTCCCGTATGCATTATCATGAATATATAGAGCTTTTATATCCCTTACGCGGGGATTATGAAGTGATTATAAACGGAGAGATTTCTCCCTTACCGGAGCACTCTATGATTATCATCGATGCTATGATGCCTCACAGTGACCGCCCCATACATAAAAAGGATGAACGCCACACCATGTTGTGTATCAAGTTCATCCCGCAAATTCTTTTTTCTTCAATTCAGAGTGTCACAGAAATGGAATACACAATTCCCTATGTATTTCAGCAGATGGACGGAAAACATATTTTTGCAAAAGAGATTTTACAACAGACTTGTGTTCCTGGAGAATGGGAACGCATAAATAAAGAAGCGCAGGAGGCAGCGTTCGGTTATGAGCTGGCATTGCGCGCTTCTACCATACAAATTTTCACTTGGATATTAAGATACTGGCATGAACATTCGGAACATCCCGAGTTATTCACACCCGGTAGCAATATTTCTCAAATAATTCATTCCATCCACGATTATGTAGAAAACAATTATGCCTCGGCTACACTGGCAGGTGCGGCCAAGGCATGTGGATTAAGTTACAGCTATTTTTCCAGAATATTTAACCAATATATGCATATGAGTTTCAGCGATTATCTGAATCTTACGCGCACCAATCAGGCTATGCGTCTACTTGCCACAACTGAAATGAGTATTACGGAAATCGCCTACGCGGTAGGATTTTCCTCTACCAGCTACCTCATTCAGGTTTTCAAAAAGCATAAACACACGACACCCAAGCAATTCCGCCAAATGTGCGCTTCCTCTATATCAGCATCTTGTTAGTTTATTTTACATGAGTTGTTCTCTCGATGATTTCGTCCTGCAACGCATCATTTAGGTTATTAAAGTAATCGGAGAATCCGGACACGCGCACACGCAGGTTTTTGTACTCTTCCGGCTTCACTTTTGCATTGATCAAATCTTCCTTGGATACGTAATTCAACTGGAAATGGGTACCGCCATTTTGGAAATATGTCTCCAAAAGGTCTGCCATCTTTTCAAAATTAGCATCTTCCATAATCAGTTTCTCATCCACCAGAATATTGGTCACACTGGGGCCGGTGAGAACCGCCTCGGGATCACATTTCGCCACAGAGTTTAAAAGTGCGGTCAAACCACTCCTGTCCCTGCATTGGAACTGGCCGATGCCGAAATTGATCATTTCTCCTGCCTTGCGTCCATCCGGTGTGGCCTTCAGCGCCTCACCAAAGAACTTATTGTGCTCATTATATCCTATCAAATTACCAAACATGGTTTTTTTACCCAGGAAATTATCTCCGGTATTCCATATTTCCAAACTTTCCATAAACTTACGCGCCACCAAGTTGGAACACTCGTCATCATTTCCGAAGAAATGTCCTTTTTTCAGAATCAGATTTCTGATTTCCTCATAACCATTCCAATCGTTACGCAGCGCCTCCACCAGCTCCTGCATTGTGATAAGTTTTTCATCATACACAAACTGTTTGGTGACTGCCAGGGAGTCAATCACATTGGAAATACCGATCAACTGATTGACCGCAATGAATCTGGACGCACCGCCCTGGGTTAAGCTTTTCGCACGCTCAATACAGCCCTCCAGGAAGAGGCTGCTGACAAGGCTGCAATCCCTACTTCTAATATCCTGAAATCCCTTAGCGATAAGATCCGCCTCATCTAAATCATGTAACAATTCCCGATGGTAAATTGCATAAAACTCATCAAAGGTCTTTGCCTGGAGCACCTCTTCCGTGCAATGATAAAAGGTGTTTTCTATGGAACGAACCACATTCATCATCTCAAATCCCAAAACGATGCCACCGGGCAGGGCCAATTCATTACAGCCCAACATGGTATAATTGACTGCGTCTTCATAGGGAATCTTTGCGTACTCTACCAGACCTTTCAGGCGGGGCACGTCATTTACAAATGCAATACGCTTATTGGGATCCTTGCGCTCACAATCCAACACAAATTTCCACACCTCTGCCGAAATCTTCGGTGTCCAGCGGACAGATATCTGGGGAATCCATGTGGGAAGCTCCATGAGAGCTTCCAAAGCCAGTTTGGACAAATCGTTGAATCCATCTTCCCCATTGGCCAAGAATCCGCCGATACAGAAGTGGGATTCTCCGCCTCTGTAAAACCGATCGGAGGAAATATGTGTTCTCGACTGAAGCATCAAGTACAGTTCCTGCAAATACTCCTTTGCCCGCTCTCTGGTAAGTACACCGTTATCAATGTCTTTTTTATAATACGCATATAAGTACCTATCAATTAGGCCGATACTGTCAGGAATATAGGAATAGCAAAAATACAGGCTAAGTACCGCCTCATAAAAGCTCTCTGCCGGATATTCAGGCACTTTGTTCAGACCTGCTGACAGCTGGAGCAAATTTGCACGATACTCCGCATTCTCCACCTGATTTGCCTTTTCTGCCACCAGTTTTGTCCCCTTCTTGGCCCTCTGAATTATGGCATTGCAGATATCCATCTGGGTCTCTAAAAATTCGATTGCTGCCTGATCTCCCTGATGAGCCTGTAAAGAAGCTTCAATATCTTCTTTGATCCCCACCAAACCACGCTTCATAATTTTTTCAAAATTCCCCACGCAATGCTGCCATTCAAAGGTCATCAGATTATCTACAGGATTATTGTAAAAATTATCCAGTGCAATTTGAAAATTCTTGTGGCCGTTACGGAAGACGATATCCCCCTCTACACTACCATCAAACAACATCAGGCCGGTGAAACAACTTTCTTCCAAAATCAAAAAGTCCTGATTCGCAATATATTCACACACTCTTTTCCCGGACATTTTCACCGGGGACAAAAACAAATCTTTCCGGTCATATTTTGTGGGCACCGGACCTACCCACATTTCACCTGCGATGGTTCTGTCAATCAATTTTTGAATTCTACTGTTCATATTGTTTTTCTCCTTAATGGATATGATATGCGCCATCGAATACAACCATTTCTCCGCATACCATCTTTGCTTCCTCCGCTTACAATTGCTTTATTTCCTCTTAACGTATGCTTCTCCTCTCTACTAGGATTTGATTTCAATATATACTAACCACAACACAATCACAATGATTAAAACAGCATGTATTTGTTTGAAAGGGACATTTTCTCTTGCATGTGCATTACATAGTGATTATAATTATCTTATTTCATACAGCTACGAAAGGATACCGGCTCTCTATGGATAACACCCGATTTTTCTACCAATTGAAATCTGACACCATCGTTTTTATGGATACCTTGTCTCACGATGCTCCATACATAGCACTTGAGCCAAGGGACCACGAAAGTTTGTTTTTTGTCACAAAAGGCACAGGTCTCTATATAAAAGAAGGTAAAGAATATAGAATAAAAGAAGGACAGATAGGATATGTCAGTCGCGGATCGATAGACATTTCTACTGCTCCTCCCGGGGAAAGTTTCTGCTATATAGCCATCAATTTCTCCTTTGATAAAGAAAATCGTACGCCCTCCCTGCCCTTTGACTTTTTATGTTCCACCGGAAGTATCTATAATTACAAGGAATTATTTCAACAAGCGCTAAACCACTTTGTATCCAATGCCCCCGGCTCTCTCAACATATGCAATGGCATCGTGATGCAAATTATCGGTTATTTGTACAACGAATACCATATTAGCAGCGAAATCTTTCAAAAAATGAAAAAAATAAAGGCTGCCATGCGTTTTCTGGAAGAAAACTTTAGCAACCCTGATTTAGAGATCAATACCTTAGCAAAAATTACAAATATGAGTGAAAAACAATTTCGCAGAATTTTTATGGACGTCTATCAAGTGGCACCCTATCAATATCTGCAGAATTTTCGCATTAACAAAGCAAAAATCCTACTGACCAACACCTCTAAAAGCGTATCCGAAATCGCTCTGCAATGTGGGTTTTCCGATGTGTACAGCTTTAGCCATTGCTTCAAAAGCCACACCGGAGTATCACCAAAAAACTATGCGGAGTAGGCATCTGGTGCCCACTCCGCATAGTAAACATGTGTATTGCATAAATCGTTAGATTCCTACCGGTGCTTCATTATAGGCCTCAATTTCCTCATTGTAGCGTTTGAAATTTTTATCCATTAACTCTGATTGCACACTGGTAGAAGTAGCAAAAATCACTTTTGATTCAGGAAACATCAACAAGACATTTTCATAACAAAAATCTCCTTATATCGCGTTTAAGACAAACAAAAACCCTAAAAAAGGGTAAAAAAATGGGGCCTATAGGGCTCGAACCTATGACCCTCT
>JAEIGA010003954.1_pt1 | contig 23017 bp, 22 predicted proteins | sample 9270691 | NCBI WGS metagenome assembly JAEIGA01 (sample SAMN17057246, study PRJNA624740) | gut metagenome | biome: biome; isolation source: fecal sample | host: Bos grunniens | place: China: Xizang | collected 2019 | reverse complement strand
ATGGAACATCGAAGCTCTGCCACCGGGAGTATACATGCTCACCTTCCGCAACAACGACTGGGTTATAACCCGCAAGTTTGTAAAGAAATAATGCTTACTTGCCCACTCGAAGCCCAACCTTCTGCCGGAGATTGGGCTTCGGCTTTGGTGGTAGCTATGGGTTAAGACAAGCATATATTGTTTTGCCATTAGCGAAAAAAGTTGTACTTTTGCATTACAATCATACTAGTAACAAACTACAAAGATATGCGATACGAAGTTGATTTTCTGATTATAGGCTCGGGTATAGCAGGGCTTAGCTTTGCCCTCAAGGTGGCCGAATATGGCAAGGTATGTGTGCTTGCCAAGGCCGATGCTTCGGAAGGTAGTACCAAATATGCACAGGGTGGTATAGCTGCGGTAATGTACGATTCGGATAGTTTTGACCGCCATATTAGCGATACCCTTGTGGCCGGCGATGGCATTTGCGACGAAGATGTGGTGCGTATGACTATCTGCGAAGCACCTAACCGTATAAAGGAATTGGTGCATTATGGCGTTAATTTCGACAAGAATTCCGATGGCTTATTCGACCTTCACCGCGAGGGAGGCCACTCCGACCACCGTATTCTTCACCACAAGGATTCCACCGGCGCTGAGATGGAGAGGGGGCTGCTGCAAGAGGTGCGCAACCATCCCAACATTATTCTTAAGGAAAATCAATATGCTGTTGATATTATCACCCAGCACCATTTGGGTATGAGAGTAACCCGCCATACGCCCGATATAGAGTGCTATGGAGTATATGTTCTAAACTCCGAAACACACAAAGTGGATACCTATTTGGCCAAGATAACGCTGCTGGCCACCGGCGGGTTGGGCAATGTATATGCCACTACCACCAATCCCGTTATTGCCACCGGCGATGGTGTGGCTATGGTGCATCGTGCACGTGGCGTGTTGCAGGATATGGAATTTGTACAGTTTCATCCCACAAGCCTTTACAATCCGCAGGAGCGTCCGGCTTTCCTTATTACCGAGGCTATGCGTGGGGCAGGAGCCATACTCAAGGACCTTAAAGGTAACGAGTTTATGCAAAAGTACGACAGCCGCCTATCACTGGCACCAAGAGATATTGTGGCACGTGCCATAGACAACGAGATGAAGCTTAGCGGTGCCGACCATCTGTACCTCGATGCTCGCCATATAGGCAAGGCTCATCTGATGGAAGGTTTCCCCAATATATATGCCAAATGCTTGGAAATAGGTGTGAATATAGCCAAGGATATGATACCCATACGCCCGGCGGCACACTACCAATGTGGAGGTATAGCAGTGGATAAGAATGGCGAATCGTCGATACATCACCTTTATGCTGCAGGCGAATGTTCGCGAACAGGCCTACATGGTGGCAACCGTTTGGCATCGAACTCGCTGCTGGAAGCCGTGGTGTACGCCCACAACGCTGCTATGGACGCAATAGAAAAGGTAAAGAATATAGATTTCTGTAAGCAGGTGCCCGATTGGAATTCCGATGGTATGGTGCTTAACGAAGAGATGATTCTTATAACCCAAACTCGCAAAGAATTGCAGGAGATTATGTCGAACTACGTGGGTATTGTGCGTAGTGACCTACGCCTACAGCGTGCTTTCGACCGCTTGAACCTTATCTATCGCGAAACCGAAGACCTCTACAACCGCTCTGTACTTACCGAGGAACTATGCGAGCTACGCAACCTTATAGCTTGTGCTTATTTGGTAACCAAGATGGCTCGAAACCGCAAGGAAAACCGTGGCTTACATTATTCGATAGATTATTTGGATAAGTAGTACTTAGAGGTAAAACAAGTGTAGGCAATCAGTTGTTAGATAGGAATAGTTATACTTAGAAAGGAAATAATAAACCAAAGGTTATTATGCAGGATTTTACACAAGGTAAGATTGGCAAACCATTGACTATATTTGCTATTCCCATTATATTGGGAAACTTCTTTATGCAAACATATAATATAGTCAATTCGGCAGTTGTGGGCACCTATTTAGGCAAGGAAGCCTTGGCTGCAGTGGGTGCTGCTTATCCTGTTATATTCCTCCTGATGTCGTTGGTTATGGGTATAAGCTCGGGTGGCACAGTGCTGGTATCGCACTATATGGGAGCCAAAGATAATAATAATATGCGTAGTAGTATCGATACTACATATATATTTATTATAGTGTCGGGCTTGTTAGTAACTATAGTAGGCATACTTCTTGCACCGTTTATATACAGAGTTACCAATTTGCCCACCGATGTTTTTCCTAGTGCCGTAGCATATCTCAGGATATATCTGCTATCTATGGTATTTAGTTTCAGTTTCAATGGAACCTCGGCTATACTGCGTGGTATGGGCGACTCTCATACACCGTTGCTTTTCCTTATATGTTCCAATATCCTGAATCTGGTACTTACACTACTATTTATATGTGTATTGCATTGGGATTTGGAGTCGTCGGCATGGGCTAGTGTTATATCACAGGTGTGTGCCTGTTTATCGTTGTTTACCTATCTAAAGATGAGAAAATCTGTGGCCTCCATTCGTTTCAAGGGTTGCCAGTGGAACAATGGGATATTCCGTACTATGATAAAGATAGGGTTGCCCACGGGTTTGCAACAGTCGGTGGTAAGTATAGGTCAGATGGCCCTGATGTCTATCGTCAATGGTTTTGGCACAGTGATGGTGGCAGCCTACAGCTCCATGATGCGTATTGATGCCATTGCCACCATGCCTGGTATGAATTTCAGTCAGGCACTTACTAGCTTTACAGGGCAAAACATAGGTGCCGGCAAGATGGATAGGGTAGGTAAGGGGTTTAGATTTACGCTCAAGACCAATGTTATAATATCCATAATTATGTCGGCGATATTTATATTGTTTGGCAAAGGTATTATGTCGTGCTTCTCTGCCGACGAGGCTGTTATAGCCGAAGGGTATCGTTACCTTCTTATCTGTGGTCCGTTCTACTTTTTGTTTTCGGCTATGTTTTCATTCACCGGATTATTCCGTGGAGCAGGCGACACAGTGCCAACAATGCTTATATCGCTTTTTTCACTATGGCTGTTCCGTATCCCATGTGCATATATCTTCTCACATTTGTGGGGTGGCATAGGTGTGTGGATTTCCATACCGGTAGGTTGGCTGTTTGGATTGATATTCTCGTTGTTGTATTACCGCTATGGCAAGTGGCGAAACAAGAAGATTACTTCAGCTCCGGTTATTATCCAACATCCCAATGTACAACCTGAATTGTAATTGCTTATTATATTGATAAAATATTAGTTATGAAGTATCGGTGTAATAGTGATATTGTTGGTGTAAATATCGTTGTTGATATTGGTAAATACAATTATATATCTACTTCTTACATTTCTCAGTAGTGGGTCATTCCACCGTTCATAAATGTTGGTAGAAGAACATACCAATTACTTTGGATTTGGATATTATATGAGTCTCATAAAACTATCTACTATCAATTATTGGTCTTTTTACCAGCAAGTAAGCCACAAGCAGCCATTATATCCTCGCCTCTCGATGCACGTATGGTGCATATAATACCTTCGTTTGTAAGGTAATCACGTAAAGCAATCATCTTGTCGTCGGACACACCTTCCAACGGTACACCTTCCGACGAATGGAAACGTATTAAGTTGACACGGCAGCGCAAATGTTGAAGTATCTCAACAAGTTTTCGTGCGCTACGTTCGTCATCATTAAAATCTTCAAATACAATATATTCAAACGAAAGTCTTCGCTGACCTGACCAATCATATTTTTTCAATAGCCTCAATATTTCGGTATGAGGGTATGGTTTTTGCATTGGCATTAGCTCTTGACGTTTATCGCCAAATGGAACATGAAGGCTTACTGCTAAATGGCACTCTGTCTTTTCCATAAACTCTCGTATCATAGGTAGAATACCCACGGTAGATACTGTTATACGTCGTGGACTCATTGCTACACCCCATTCTGATGTGAGTATTTGAATGCTCTTGAGTACAGAATCGAAATTGTCCAATGGTTCGCCCATTCCCATATATACGATATTGGTTAGTGTGAGGCTTTCGGGTATGCTGAATATTTGGTTAAGTATTTGCGCTGAAGATAAATTGCCTTTGAATCCTTGCTTGCCGGTAACACAAAACTTACAACCCATTTTGCATCCTATTTGAGATGATATACATAGTGTTGCACGATCTTTATCGGGTATATATACACTTTCTATGTATTCGTTTTTGCCTACAGCAAATAGGTATTTTTTGGTACCATCGACTGAAGTTTGGCTATCAATGGGAAGGGATTTTTCCAATACATATAACTCCTTTAGTCTTTCACGAACTTTCAGTGAAAGATTTGTCATCTCGTCAATAGAGTTTGAACGCTTTTTGTACAACCAATCAGCTATTTGCTTTGCGGCAAACTTTGGCATATCTTCTTTTTTACAAAGTTGTTGCAAATCATCTAATGTAAGGCCGAACAAATTAGTTTTTGGTACCATAAGTGATTCTATTATTTAGTTTTTGTTATTTTTGTTCCCTGTTGCCATCTACTATCGGATATGCTATTCGAACGTGGTATATACTCATCATCTTATCTTTCAGTATGCGTTTGATGGTATCTATATCGGAAAACGTAATGTTACAGTTGGAGAATTGGTTATCTTTTACCTTATTTTCCACTATCTTATCTACCAAGTCGTTGATGGCTTCCTTATTATGTATTTTTAGGCTTTTTACTGCAGCTTCTACTGAATCTACAAGCATTACCACAGCTGTCTCTCTCGAAAAAGGCTTGGGACCTTTGTATGCAAACAGCGTTTCATCAATAGGCTCATCGGGGTGTTCAAGTAGTTGTCTGTTATAGAAATAACCTGTCTTAGTAGTTCCATGATGGGTTCTTATAAAATCTATAACAGATTCAGGTAGATGGTATTTCTTAGCCATTGTTACTCCTTGGCGTACATGTGCTATGATTACTGATGCACTTTCTTCATTTGTAAATTCGGAATGTGGATTGAATCCTGAAGTTTGATTTTCTGTAAAACATAGTGGGGCATACATCTTGCCAATGTCGTGATACAATGCACCTACTCTTGCCAAAAGAGAATCACCACCTATTTCGTTTATCATGTCTTCTGCTATATTAGCTACCTGAACTGAGTGCTGGAATGTGCCCGGGGCTTTGTTAGAAAGGTCGCGAAGTGCTTTGGTATTAGTACTTGATATTTCTAGAAGAGTTAGTACCGATACAAAACCAAACAGTTTTTCGAACAAATATGTAAGTGGGAATGCCATAAGGATAAGCAGTGCATTGCAGAAGAATATCACAAATCGGCTGAGGTTGATATTTTCTAAAGTAGTATCTTGGCTTAGTATGCCTGATATATATATAGCTGAATAAGTGAAGAATATTACCAAACTTACTACAAAGAAGTTAGAGCGATGCTCAAAATTCTTCACACTTATAAGAGACATCATTCCTGCAATAAGTTGGTAGAAAATAAATTCGAAACTATTAGGTACAAATGAAGCTACGATGATAATGATGACCAAATGTATGTATAGAGCAACTCTCATATCGAAAAATATTCTTACCAAAATAGGCGCAAGGCACAGCGGTACAAGCATAACCAAGTCGGGATTGATACGCAATACCATAGCTACCATAAAGCACATTAGGAATATTATGGTAAGCATAAAAGTAATCTTTTTATTATCTTGAAGTAAATCGTGCTTGATTAGTGATAAAAACAAAAATAGTGCTGTAAAAGCTATTATTATTAGAAAATAGAGTCCTATTCTGCGGTTTATTTCTGAATAGTTGCTGTCGAAGCGTGTTTTGTTTTCATTCTCCAACGAGGTAAGGATTTTGGCTTTTTCTCGGGTTATATATTCGCCTTTTGAAATGATCAGTTGTCCCATGCTCACCATTCCCGATGTCGAAGATATTTGAGAAAGACGAGAATCCTCTTCGAGTTGAGTGCGAATATCGTCATATACTACATCCGGAATAAATACACTATCTATCAAATAACGACTCAAATTTTCAGAGTTGTTATACGATATTAGTTTTTCGTTGAGTAAATCACTGATTTGAGCTTTTGAGAAGAAATCTGTATATTTTCGGATATTACCTACATTTTGACGCAAAAGAACTATTTCTCTGTTTACATCAATATTGTTTGGTATCAGTATATAACCTCGAGAATATATTATATCAGCTAAACGTAATAGTTCATTTCGTTGGTAGTTTGTAAGTGGATAATTGAGGTTTATTAGTTTGGATATAACATTGTTGTGGACCATAGAGTCATGCGAAAAGAATAATAGCGCCTCTTGTTTTGTTGTCGAGATATCTCTATCCAATTCTTCTTTGCTTTTCTGTAAGGCAAAGTCAAATGGTGCATATAAATCGTCGGAATTCCAAAAGCCCCCTTCAACAAAATCATAGTTTGAACGTTTTTGATTTGGAAAAACAATGAGTATCAATAATGATACAACCAAAACCGCTACTATTTTATATACCAAGGAAAGGTGCGAAAAAAGCGAATATAATATCTTTTTCATATCTCTTTTACTACGTTACTAAAAAAATATACACTATAAACCGATGTCAATTTTCAATGTATCACAATATGTTTATACTATATATATTATAAATCAAATGCTTTCCATAGATTTTCGGTGCTAGGAACATCTGCTTCTATTTCTATAAGTTCCTTCTTTATAGGATGAACAAATGATAACTTGCGTGCATGTAAACTTATTGAACCATCGGCGTTCGAACGCGGATATCCATACTTGAGATCCCCTCTTATAGGGTACCCCATGCCTGCAAGCTGTGCTCTTATCTGGTGATGCCTACCTGTATGTAATTCTATTTCCAAAAGACTATATCCACCTGCACTATGTCCTATTAGTTTGTAGTCCAATATTGCTAATTTGGCATTTATTGTACCTTCAGGAACAATGTAGGATTTGTTTTGCTTCTCGTTTCTACGAAGATAGTTTCGAAGAGTAGCTTCATGCTGTTGTGGCATTCCCTTCACAATTGCCCAATATATTTTCTTTATCTCCCTATTCTTTATTTGCTTTGTAAGTCTCGAAAGAGCTTTGTCTGTTTTGGCAAATATCACTAATCCACTTACGGGACGATCCAATCTATGGACTAATCCACAGTACACCCTGCCGGGTTTATTATACTTCTCTTTCAGATAATCTTTCATTATTTCTACAAGGCATACATCACCGGTTTTATCGCTCTGAACAATTTGTGATGCTCGCTTGTTTAGTACAATAATATGGTTGTCTTCATATACAACCTGAGAGTCGATAAGATTATAGGTAGCAATATCCATGGCTTATTATTTCAGTATTGCTATTGTAGATATGCCGCCTCTTACCATATCCTCCAAGTCAACATCAATCTCTGCAGTAGTAGGAATGAATAAATCTACACGAGAACCAAATTTAATAAACCCAAGTTCTTGGTTTTGAGTTACGATATCTCCTTCTTTTGAGTAGCATACTATTCTTCGTGCCACAGCACCGGCTATTTGTCTCATAAATATACGTGTTCCATCTTCCATTTCTATACCGATTGAAGAATGTTCGTTAAGAGTAGAAGATTTTGGGTGTGAAGCTATGAAATAGTTTCCTTTGTGATATTGAACATATACGACCTTCCCCGACACAGGATAGCGGTTTACATGTACATTGGCTGGTGACATAAATATCGATACTTGGCGACATTCAGTTTTCAAAAATTCTTTTTCAAATACATCTTCTATTACTACAATTTTCCCATCTGCAGGTGCTATCACTTCTTTTTCATTTGAAGTAAATATACGATGTGGTATTCTGAAAAAACTAGTAATAAGGAATGCAAATATTAAGAGTCCCGCAAAAAATAAATAATGGAATATATTCAAATGTGGAACAAAGACTACAACAAGTGTAATCAAAATTATTGCAATCAAAAAGCATGCAAAGATCAATCGTCGGCCTTCTCTATGTATGTGCATAACTGTTATGTATATTATAGGTATTAGTAAACTAAATATTTTATCAACAAATAACCCAATATGAATGGCGTTGTCATTATTAAACTATCAAATCTATCTAACAAACCACCATGGCCGGGCATTATATTTCCTGTATCTTTTATGTCCATACTACGTTTGAACATTGATTCTACTAAATCTCCTAATGTTCCTATAGAGGGTATCATTATTGACATCACTATCCAATCGACTTTATCAAAAGGAGTATCAACGTATGTTCCAATTAGGTAGCCTGCTAATACACAAAACAAAAATCCACCGACAAAACCTTCCCAACTCTTTTTGGGTGAATGTCGTTTAAACAGGGGATGTTTGCCTATACATATGCCTGTAAGATAAGCAAAAGTATCGCTAACCCATTGCAAAATCATTACTCCAAGCATTATAAAGGGGTAATATGCCAATTGAGTTACAGTTGTAGTTAAGAACATAGGTTTAGCTACATGTATGGTAAGTGCTAGAGGTACAGCTATGTATATTGCACCACAAAGTGTGTAAGATATTGTTTCGAAAGGTTTTTGGTTTTTTTGCCAAAGTTGCAAAATCCAAATAAGAAAAAGTACTGGAATAGTTATTAGCAATGAGGCAAATGAACCATTAAATAGTGCCACAGAGATAATGGTAGCATATATAATCGTCCCAACAATAACACCTATTTTAATATTTATATCTACACCTTTGTTTATTAAAGCTGTATAGAATTCAATCATACAACCTATGGAAACGAATAGAAAAAGAATAGCATGTGCATACTGTCCAAGAAAAATAGCTCCTATAACTATAGTTATGAATACTAATCCGGATAATGCCCTTGTGATTAACTTCTTCATTGTGTTAGTATTTAAATGTTTATTATAAGGTTTCTAATCTTCGTTAAGTAATACATATATAGATTCGAACTTTGGATCGTGTAAATCCAATAACATTACCTTTTCGGGTAGTTTGTTTATATATTGACTTTTTAGCCTTGCTGTAGCTTCTTTCCATGAATAAACAGCCTGCGATGTGAATGCAAATATTATCAATATTTTAGGAAACAATAGGTTTCCTTGTCCTGTAGATACCAACGCCGACATATTGTTGGCTATAATACTTTCGCAAGGGAGTATGCATATGTCGGTATTTGTTGCTAATGATGCAGGCAGTATTTTGGTTAATCCCAACGAATTGAAGAACTGAGTGAGAGCATCGGACGAACATGATATATTGGCATCGGGATATTTGCATAAAATGTGTTCCATTTGCAATTTTATCTCTTCTTCCGAAGTTGAATATAGAACAATGCCATTGGATTTGATGAAATTTTCTACAAAAACAATTGCCGAATCATCTGTAGCTGCTTTAGAATTAACTTGCATAGTTTCGTGAAAGACTGTTTTTATAGTGTTCTTGTTTAGCAAAGCCCTACGTAAGTTCTTTATTATATGTTCTCTTTTTTCGTTTTCTTTTATCATTCGTTAGTCGGATTGTTTGCTATATTGGTGTTTTCTACTATTGGTTCACTGTCCGAATTTTCTGTGGTTGTTTTATTTTCAGTAATTTCAGTTGTTTCTCCTTTTGGTTGATTGTCGGTCTTATTTTCATCTTCAAAAGGTCTTTTGCCGTATATTTCTTCCAGGTCTTCGCGGAATATTACTTCGCGTTCTACTAGCAAAGCTGCTAATTGGTCCAACTTGTCTCTATTTTCCGATAGTATCTGTTTGGCTCGTTGATAGGCTTCTTCCAACATTTTATGTACCTCTTGGTCTATTGTTTCAGCAGTTTTTTCGCTGAAAGGCTTGGTAAATCCCATTTCGGATTGACCTGTAGAATCATAGTAACTTATGTTTCCAATTTTGGGGTTAAGCCCATAATAAGCCACCATTGCAAATGCTTGTTTGGTTACGCGTTCCAAATCATTTAAGGCTCCAGTGGATATTTTTCCAAATACAAGTTCTTCTGATGCGCGTCCGGCAAGTGTTGCTGTAATTTCGTCGAATAGTTGTTCGTAAGTAGTTATTTGACGTTCTTCGGGTAAATACCATGCAGCTCCTAGTGATTTACCACGTGGTACTATGGTAACTTTTACCAAAGGATGTGCATAACGCAATAGCCAACTAACGGAGGCATGACCCGATTCGTGGTAAGCTATTACTCGTTTTTCGTGTTGAGATATGACTTTATTTTTCTTTTCCAAACCTCCCACAATGCGATCAACTGCATCGAGAAAATCTTGTTTTTCAATCTCTTTCTTGTTGTGACGAGCTGCAATAAGGGCTGCCTCGTTACATACATTGGCAATATCGGCACCAGAGAAACCCGGAGTTTGACGAGCAAGGAATACCTTATCCACATCCTTACCAAGTTTCAGATTCTTCATGTGTACAGTAAATATTTCTTCACGTTCCTTGATGTCGGGCAATTCCACATAGATCTGACGGTCAAAGCGACCTGCACGCAACAATGCTTTGTCTAATACATCGGCACGGTTGGTTGCTGCCAACATTATAACTCCTGCGTTGGAACCAAAACCATCCATTTCGGTAAGTAATTGGTTAAGGGTATTTTCACGTTCATCGTTAGCATTGGAGAAGGCATTCTTTCCACGCGCACGACCTATTGCATCTATTTCGTCAATAAACACTATACATGGTGCTTTTTCTTTGGCTTCCTTGAACAAATCACGAACACGAGATGCTCCCACACCTACAAACATTTCAACGAAGTCGGAACCTGACATTGAAAAGAAAGGTACTTTTGCTTCTCCAGCTACAGCTTTGGCAAGCAATGTTTTACCAGTACCCGGAGGTCCTACAAGTAGAGCGCCTTTGGGTATTTTACCACCAAGGTTGGTATAGCGTTTGGGATTTTTTAGGAAGTCCACAATTTCCATGATCTCCACTTTTGCCTCGGCTAAACCTGCTACATCTTTGAATGTAACGTTCATTTGTTTTTTTGCATCATATACTTGGGCTTTGCTCTTGCCAATATTGAATAAACCACCGCCACCAGTACCACCGCCCATTTGCTTGCGAGTTATGGTACTCATCAGTATAAAGAAACCTGCTATTAGTATGATAGGCCACAAAAAGCGGAATATTTCCACAAGCATATCTGTGCGAGTTTCGGGTGTGATATCGATACGGCAATTGTTGATTATCTGTTGCTTTTGCGCAAGTGTAAGACCTTTGCCTGTAGTATCAGTAGCAATCATTTGGTTCTCTACACCTTCTAAGTCTTTTTCAAAACTTTCAAAAGTTACAAATTTATAGGTGTAAAAAGCTTCTTGAGGATTACTTTCTTTGCCAAATATATTTTTTGCTTTCAAATCGCTATATGCAGAATCTTCTTGTAAAGCATCCTTTTTGATATATATTTCTGCAAACTCGCGGTTTACTATCTTTATCTTGTCATAATCATGCTTCAACAATATTTTTTCTAGTTTTCCCCAATTTATCTCTCTAGATGGCACACTGCTATCGCCCATCCACATAATTCCACCCAATACAAGTATTATAGCACAATATACTATGTACATTATCATACCTGATTTGGGTTTCTTTCCATTTTTATTTCTTCCGTTGGGCATTCGTCCTTGATCTTTCTTATTGTTTTCCATTTTTTATTATCTGGTTTTATATTAGTTTAGAATAGTTAATCATTAATTTCAGTTTTAATTCCGTCAGCCCATAGCTGTTCTAAACGATAGTATTCGCGGGCTTTTTCAACAAAAATATGTGCTACCACATCAAAATAATCCATCAAAACCCATTCGCCATTGTTATATCCTTCTAACTTATAAGGGTGTTCTTTTGTTATTTTTTTTACAGTTTCGTGTACATTATCAGCTAATGCCTGGGTATGTAGTGGCGAGTTCCCTGTGCATATTACAAAGTACGACGCAGGGGCTCCCTGTACCTTTCGAAGATCAAGAATCACAATATCACTTGCTTTTTTGTCATTCATACCTTGCGCAATAAGTTTTGTAAGCATTTCGCTTTCAGCAATGTTTTTGATTTTCTCAGTCATTATTTGTTCATATAATTAACTTGCAAATATACAAATATTTCGTGAATAATACTGTATAAATCTTACAAAAAATTATATATGGTTCGTAAATCAAATTTCTTATTGTCCATTGTTGTGCTAGATGTTGTTCTTGGATGCTTATTTTCAATATTGCCGAAAGTTTATTTCGATTCCTTTTCCAAAAACATTCGACAATACCGATTGGTTTTAGCCTTATCGAAATAGATAGTTACCTATTGGTTGAATAAATTCTCGAATATTTAGTTTTGTAAATGCAGTATTCCCCAAATTAAAACTAAGCACGTGAGGATATAAAATTTACATCATGAGGTAGATTTATCTACATCGTGTACTAGTAGCATCGGGGTCGGGAGGGAATTTCCTCGACATAACGATGGCTTTTGATGCCGTATATTGGCTAAAATTGATGATATATTGTTATTTTTGTGATACCCTACTGTGAAATAGTTGACAATAGGATATAAATAATCCATCAAATGGGGGTGTTTATTTTCAGTAAAGCTTGCAAGGTATTAATGCATTTGTGTTAGAAAAGTCTAAAAATATCGGAACTATTTTTACAAATTAGGTGATATTAGTGATAGTGATGTGATTTTTTTTAGCAATATTTACACCTCTACATACCAAAATAGAAAAAAAGTTGTTCTTATTAAAACTAATAGTAAATACGAATATAACTCATGGTTAAGAGATATATAATAGGAGCAGTTGCCGTGTTGTTGCTATTGCAAGGCTGTAAAAGTACTCACAAGCCGACTGTTGAAAACACAAAATATAAGCGCAAGCCCATCACAGAGGTAAGTCAGGAACAACTAAGCAATGATGCGCTACTGATAGAGGCAAAAACGCAAAGCGAATTAGGCAACAACGAAGAGGCTGAAAAAATATATCGTACATTGCTTAAGGCAGATCCTACCTATGCTGTGGCGTATTTCGAATTGGGTGGCATGTTTTATGTGGCAGGAATGATGGATAGTGCAGCTTTTTATACAGAAAAAGCTTATGGCCTTTCGCCCAAAAATGTGTGGTATAAGCTGCAATTGGCCGATATTTACAAAAAAATACAACGCTTAGATGATGCTGCTAAAGTGTCGGAGGAGCTTGTAAATGAACATCCTGAAGTATTGGAATATTACTACGAATTAGTAAATGTTTATTTGGCTAATCATAAGGTAGAGAATGCTATTGAGGTATTTAATCGCTTGGAAAAACGAGTGGGTATAAGTGAGGAAGTATCGTTGCAAAAACAGCGTCTTTGGGAAATGATAAATAGGCCAGACAAAGCAATCAAGGAGATTGAACAATTGGCAAAAGCGTATCCTAACGATAAGAAATATAATTCTATATTGGCCGAACTCTTCATGTCAAAAAAAGAATATGATAAAGCATATTCATATTACAAGAAAGTGCTTGAAACCGATCCCAACGATGAATACATACATATTTCGTTGGCAAACTATTATAAACTTACCAATCAGCCACAAAAGGCTTACGAAGAGTTGAAAAAAGGTTTTCTAAGCAACGCTCTTAGTTCGAAAGAGAAAACACAGATACTTACTAGTTTCTACACCGCCCAAGAATTCTATGGAGACTACTCTAAATATGCCTACGAATTAGTAGATATTATTATGCAAAATAATCCCGATTCACTATCTCTATCTCTCTTTTATGGTGATGTACTGATGCGGCAAGGCAAATATAAAGAGGCTGCTTATCAGCTCAATAATTATATAAAGATTGATAGCTCGGAGTTTGATATATGGGAGGCATTGCTTATGTGCGAGAGCGAAATTGAAAACAACGATGAACGCCTGTTAAACCTATGTAGCAGAGTTATCAATTTGTTTCCTACACATCCGTTACCATATTACCTCAAAGGCTTTATTACCTACCAAAAACATGATTATAAAGAGGCTATAGAAATATTGCAAGAGGGCGAAAAATGGGTTGGAAACAATCAGCATCTTGCACCGGAATTTTGTGCAATATTGGGCGAATGTTTCTATAGAATAAACGATTACGAAAGTTGCTACAAATATTATGACAAGTATCTTGAGAAGAAACCTACCGAAGTGGGTATTCTTAACAACTATGCTTACTATCTTTCGGAACGCAACGAAAAATTAGAAAAGGCAGAGCAAATGTCGAAAATAACTATCGAAGCAGAGCCAAAGAATCCAACATTCTTAGATACTTACGGTTGGATAATGTTCAAAATGGGACGATACAAAGATGCTGAAACATATATCCGTCGTGCTATTGATAATGATAAAGAGCCAAGTGCTACTCTATTCGAACATTACGGCGATATTATGTACAAGTTGAACAAGCTTGATGAGGCAAAAAAGTATTGGCAGAAAGCAATTGACATAGATAACGAAGGTCTGAATATAGATAATCTGAAACATAAACTGAAAAACGGTATCGAATGAAAAAATATATACAAACAAGATGCATTTTGAAATTCATTGCAATAGCGTGTTTTATAGTCTTTATGATTGCGGGCTGTAAAACTAACAAAGAAATATCTATAACCAAAGCTCCAGAGGTGCTCACGCCTGTTGCTGTGAAACCACAGAACTTTAGTTTCAATACTATATGTCGAAACTTTACTGTAAATGTTGATGGAATGGGAGTATCATTGAATGGACAGTTAAGAATAGAGGACGGTAAAAATATTTGGATAACTTTGAATAAACTAGTTGAGATAGCCCGTCTAAAACTCACCCCCGATTCGATACATGTAATAATAAAGGTTCAAAACAAATACTATCAAGGTTCATACGCCGATTTTGCTAAGAGCACAAGTATAAATATAAATTATGAGATTATACAATCACTCCTACTTGGCGATGACATGCCGTCATATCCTTTCAAAGATGTACAACACCGCATTGCTGAAGGTATTGCTCAATACACGTTTGCTTCACGTACCGCACCCAACCTTCCAACATTACATCAGACAATGTATGTGGATATGGCTACCAATAAAATAGTAGAAAACAACATAAATACTCTACAAGGTGAGCAGTTACAAATAAAGTACTTGCAATTCAAAGATGCTGAACGCCAAAAGTTACCTACTCAAATAAAAATATCATTCAAGGATAATGCCAACAAAGTAAATGCTTCTGTAGTATTTGCTAAAACTACCGTAAATCAAGAGCTGACATTCCCGTTTAAAGTGCCTTATGCTGCTAAACCGTTGAAATTTTAATACAGACAAATAAGACTATGAAGAAACTAAGTGTAACTATAATAACCCTCAACGAAGAGAAAGATATAAAACGTTGCTTGGATTCAGTGTTGGTATTTGCCGATGAAATAGTGGTAGTGGATTCTCTTTCAACAGACAGAACGGAAGAGATATGTCGCAGGTACGACAATATGCGTTTCGTACAGCAAAAATGGCTCGGATACTCGGAACAGAAAAATTATGCCAATAACATAGCAACCTATGATTGGATATTCTCAATAGATGCTGATGAAGAGGTATCGGCCGAGTTGCAGCAGTCTATACTACAATGGAAAGACATTGAGAGTAATGATAATGAATGTTTTTCGATGGATAGGCTTACAAACTATTGCGGAAAATGGATTAAGCGTTGTGGCTGGTACCCCGATACCAAAATACGCATTTGGAATAGAAAAGTCGGACATTGGGTAGGCGCTATACACGAGGTTATTCAGTTTATCAAACCAATGACTACCACCAAACTATGTGGTGACTTGCTTCACTACTCATTTTCGAGCTATGAAGGCTATCACAAACAGATGTTTCACTTTGCTGAGATAGGGGGCAAAGCATACTTCGAAAAAGGTAAGAAACATGCAACGTTACATTGCATAGTATCGCCAATAGCTACATTCATAAGACAATATATAGTTAAGTTGGGTTTTATGGAGGGTTATGCAGGATTGGAAATATGTTTTACAGCAGCCAAAGCAACACATCACAAATATGCAACACTTCGTCGCCTTATTAATCAGAAATAAAATTTATTGCATAAATACATATTGTACTATATTGCCACCCATTCGCAAGGCTTTTATGCGACGTTCTTGAGAGTCGTTGTGCACATCTTGATCTTCCCAACCGTCGCCTAAGTCGCATTCCACACTGAAAAAGCAAACTAGTCGGCCTTCATATATCAAGCCATATCCCTTTGGGGGTAGATTGTCATGTTCATGAATTTTTGGTAATCCATTGGGGAAACTATATTTTTGATGATAAATGGGGTGTGAGAATGGTAGTTCTACAAATTCCAACTCGGGAAATACTTTCTTCATTTGTGTCACCACATATTCTTTAAGTCCATAGTTATCATCAATATGCAGGAAACCACCACCAACTAGGTATGTTCTAAGGTTTTGTGCCTCTTGAGTCGAGAATACTACGTTGCCATGACCTGTAAGGTGTATGAACGGATAGTTGAAAAGTTCGGCACTGCCCACCTCTACCACTGCATATTGGGGATTGAGATTCATGCCAAGTTCGGCATTACAGTAGCCTATAAGGTTGGTTAGCGATGTAGGGTTGGCATACCAATCGCCGCCACCACCATACTTTAGTAAGGCTATTTGCGTTTTGGATTGTGCAGTAACAAGATTACAACATATAATAAACAATAGTATTAATATAAAACGTTTCGCTTTCATAGTGTGAATGGTTTTATTGATTTATGAAGTTTACCAAGAAACATGCCGCCAACGCTGCCGTTTCGGTTCTTAGGCGGCAGTCGCCAAGTGATATGGGTATATAGTTGTTGTCCATCAAGGTACTTATTTCCTCCACGCTGAAGTCGCCTTCCGGACCTATCAGTACAAGTGCCGATGCGCCACGGGTATATAGGTCTTTTAGCAGTTTGCGGTCATTGCCCTCACAATATGCAACATATTTTTTGCCTTCGAAATATTGTTTAATAAAGTCCGAAATACGCATTGGGCTATTCACGATAGGTTTATAGGCTTTCAACGACTGTTTCATAGCTGCTACTACAACCTTGTCCAAGCGTTCCATATTGATAGAGGTACGTTCGGAGTGCTTACATATCAATGGAGTTATTTCGTCGATTCCTATCTCCACGGCTTTTTCCAAAAACCATTCGAAACGTGCCATATTTTTGGTGGGAGCCACAGCCATGTGCAGATAATGATTTCGCTTTTGATACTCGTAACAGCGTTCCACAATTTGCAGACTGCACCGCTTGGCATCGGCTGATACAATACGGGCTTTGCACAGTAGTCCGCTACCATCGGTAAGGTGCAATTCGTCGCCAACACCCATTCTAAGCACCCTGATACAGTGGTTCGATTCTTCTTTATCTAGTTCTTGAAAATCTGATTCTAAATTATTTATATAAAAAAGTTGCATATCTTATTTTTTTCTTTGACGTTGCAAAAGTACATTTCTTTTTTCAAACTAAACAGAAAAAAATAATAAACTTGAAGATTTTTGACAATGCGGGTTGAGCAGATGTTGGTTTCATTGCTACGAAATAATATAAGTTTGATGCAATAAAATTAAGGCTATTGAGTTTTATATTTCCAATAATCGAATTTAAATAATCGATTAATGTATTCTATGGGTGATAATAAGAGATAAATATGGGCTAAAACTTAAAAAGGCGGGAGATAAATTTGATAAACCTTATGATAAATCAATACATAGTATGTAAAAGGTTGAAGATTTTCAAATTTATCATTGAGAGTATTTAGGTTACATAAATAAACTAGATTATGATACAGATTACACGTTATAAAAAAACAATGTGTATCAATGGCGAAAAACAAGAGAAACGTTTTTTGAAAATGGCAACACAAGAACGTATGATTTTCAGTGATTTGTGCACATTGATAGCAGAGCGTGCCACACTGACTGATTATGGGTCGGAATTTGTATTGTCGGAGGTAGAGGATATTGTGATAGATAATATAAGGATAGACCTCGGTACTTAATTGGGACGATTGGGTAGAGTTGATTTATCTATCAAAGTAACTCCTGTTGATAATGAGAAGGAGATTGATAGGGATTTGGTCGATAAAACAAAAATCATCTATAAGTCTTCAAAAGGTATCAAAAAGGTACTCAAGAATGTGAAATACACGATGATGAAATAAATTGGTTGATTGATAATATTATAAAGGATATATGAAAATTGTTATAGCAGGTGATGGAGAGGTGGGATTTCATTTGGCGAAGTCCTTGGCAGAACTTGATCATAGTATAACTGTGGTGGATCCGCACTCAGAATTGCTTCAAAAGTTGGAACGCGAAATGGATATATTGGCAATAGCCGGCGATTCGACATCTTTTGAAGTTTTGCAACGTGCCGATGTGCAAAGTTGCGACTTGTTGTTGGCTGTTCTTCACGACGAGTCGATAAACATAATTACCTCTATATTGGCAAAAAAAATGGGAGCCAAACGTACCGTGGCACGTATATCAAACGTGGAATATTTGCAACCCAAGAACCGGAATATGTTTCGGACACTAGGCGTTGATGAGATGGTATGTCCCGAACGTATAGCGGCCAAAGAAATTATCAACCTGCTGAACCATAGTATAGCTACCGAATTTTTCGATTTCTCGAACGGGCTACTTAGTATGTACCTTATCCGATTGGACGAAAATGCATCGGTTATCAATAAAACCATGCGAGAGATAGTGGTAGAATATCCCGAGATAGAGGTGCGTATAGTGGCAATATTACGTAACAACGAAACTATAATTCCCAATTCGACAGTTACATTCAAGAAGGGCGACTTAGCTTATATCATTTCCAAGCCTCGACAATTGGATCCAATAAAGAAGGTGATAGGCTCAATTGATGTGGACATAAAAAGTGTGATGATTGCCGGTGGCGGACGTATAGGTAGGCTTGCTGCTTTGGATTTGGAAAACAAAATGAGTGTAAGCCTTATTGATGAAAATCGCAGTCGATGCGAGGGTATTACGGAATATTTGGATAAAACTTTGATAATAAACGGTGATGCTACCGATACCAACCTTTTGAAAGAAGAAGGTATTGAGCAGATAGATGCTTTTGTGGCTGTTACAAATTCGACCGAGACCAATATACTTACCTGTCTACATGCTCGTAAATACGGGGTGAAGAAGACTATTGCATTGGTCGAAAATACTGATTTTATAAATCTTTCACAAGCAATAGGTATTGATACCATTATAAATAAAAAACTTATTACTGCAAGTTATATAGCACGTTTTATAGTAAAAGGTGATGCCGTTTCGGCCAAGTGGCTGAGTGGTACCAATGCTGAACTTATAGAGCTGACGGTGCGTGAAAAGTCAAAAGCTACTAAAGCTCCAATCAAAGATTTGAATATTCCGCAAGGGGCAACTATAGGTGGTATAATACGGGGCAATCAGGCGATACTGCCTACCAGAGATACTCAGATATTGGCCGGCGATAAGGTGGTGGTATTTACTTTGCCCAAAGTGATGTATTCTATATCAAAATTGTTTGATTAATGTTACATTTTCATACCCGGATATTCAATGGCAAACTAGTGGCACGCCTACTTGGCGTTATGCTTTTGGTAATGGCAGGTTTCATGGCCTTTCCTACTGTACTGTCGGTTTGTTATAACGATGGGGCATTGCATGGCTTTCTTCAGTCTATTGCCACTATGATTATTTTGGGTGTGTTTTTTCGCAATATTGTAGGGCGGTCGGCAAGCTATGAATTTCACGAAAAAGAGAGTTTTTGGATAACCGGTGTAGTATGGATTGTAGTACCTATAGTGTGTGCATTGCCCTATTGGCTTACAGGTGTGTTACCCCACTTTATTGATGCGGTATTTGAATCTTTTTCGGGGTTCACCTCAACGGGTTCTACCATCATACGGCATTTGGACCGGGTGCCTAAGAGTGTGCTGGTATGGCGTAGCCTTACGCAGTGGATAGGGGGTATGGGCTTTATAATGCTTGCTATAGCCTTTTTCAGAAAGCTGAAGGTGGGAACATTGCATTTGTATAGTGCCGAATTTTCGGGAACAATACAGCAAAAGATTCATCCTCGTATTTCCACTACGGTAAGTCGTATGTGGTATGTATATGTAGTGTTTACTGTGCTGATGTTTGTTGTGTTGATGCTTTTGGGTAACGATTTTGTCGATTCGGTGTGCTTATCGTTTAGTACAATATCCACGGGCGGTTTTTCGCCACGGCCCGATAGTATTACCTCGTTTTCGGAATATACTCAGTTGGCTGTTACTGTTTTTATGTTTTTGGCCGGCACCAACATATCTTTGCTTTATTATTTGCTTCTGTGTAGGCCACGAATGATTTGGAAAAGCGAGGAATTTCGTACCTATTTGTTTGTAATATTGGTAGCATCGGTGTTGCTTACACTTATGCTGTTTGGACAGGGGGTAGATGTTGGTAAGTCGGCCGAGTATTCGCTCTTTCAGGTAGTATCTACCATATCCACAAGCGGCTACTATATTTCCATGCCTCAAGGGTGGATGAAAGTAATTCCGTTGTTTTTATTTATGCTTATGTTTTTCGGAGCATGTTCGGGTTCTACCGGTGGCGGAATAAAGATAGTACGAATTATGATACTATTCAAATATGTTCGCAATCAGTTTGTGATTATGCTACATCCGAGAGCGGTAGCGCCGGTAAAAATTGATGGCAAGGTTATAAAGATGGATTACATCAATAAGATATTTGCTTTTTTGTTTATGTATTTCATATTTATGGTGTCGGGGGCTTTTGTGCTGATGTGTTGCGGTTTTGGATTGGCAGACTCTATGGCTGTCGTGTCGGCTAATATTGCCAATATTGGGCCTGTTATCGATACTATGGGAGCATCGTGGTGCTATGCCGATTTTCCGCTTGCAGCCAAAGTAACTATAATAGTGGAAATGCTTATGGGTAGGTTGGAGATATTTGCCATCATAGCTATTTTTTCACCATCGTATTGGAGGAGGTAATGCTGTATGCTTAGGAAAAATTGGAAAATAATGCTTAGGATAATGGGCTTGCTGCTAGTGGGCGAAGGTGCGTTGATGCTTGTATGTTCGGCCATAGGGTTCTTTTATTCCGACGAGGGTGCGTTGCCCTTTCTTTTCTCGGCCTTGTTCACGATGGCGGTAGGAGCATTGAGCTTGATGGGTTCGCCACTTAAGAAGGAGGATATAGACAAGCGGATGGCCTACCTTGTAGTTACCTCGGTGTGGGTGGTGATGTCGCTTTTTGGCACCCTGCCCTTTTTTGCCACGGGCACCATCAGTAATTTTACCGACGCTTTCTTCGAGATGATGTCGGGCTTTACCACCACCGGTGCCACCATATTGGAGGATGTGGAGGTGCTACCCAAGTCGTTGCTTTTTTGGCGTAGCCTTTCGCAGTGGATTGGCGGTGTGGGAATAATAATGATAGTATTGGCCATAGTTCCATCGTTGGGTATCAACAGCTACAGCCTTTATTCGGCCGAGCTGGCCGGGCCGCTCAAGAGCAAAACTCACACAAGCGTTTCGGCTACGGTGCGTAATTTGTGTGTAACATACCTTGTGCTTACGCTTATTGTGTTTACCCTTCTATGCTGTGGCGATATGGATTTCTTTTCGGCCATCACCCATACTTTTTCGGGTATTTCCAGCGGTGGCTTTTCGATATATAACAGTAGTATCTCGCAGCTCTCGGCCTATTCGCAGTATGTGTTGGCAGCAGCCATGTGGCTATCCGGTATCAACCTTACGCTTTTTTACCTCTTTGTGAGGGTTCGGTTCAACGATTTGCGTTCCAGCTTGGAGCAATTCTTTTCCTACACCTTTGTATTTATCATTCTTGCTTTGGTGGTAACGGCGGTTCTCAACCAAACTATGGACTATGATTTGTCCAAATCGTTGAGGTTGGCATTTGTGCAAACGGCAAGTGTGGTATCGACCTGCGGATATGTGGTTGACGATACTACGCAGTGGCTCCTGCCTATCAACTTTTTGTTTCTCCTCTTCTGCCTTCGTGGCGGTATGGCCGGTTCCACATCCGGCGGTTTGAAGGTGATGCGGGTGCTGATATTGGAAAAGAACGTCCGCAACGTTATGCGAAATAGACTCCACCCTAGCGCAGTAAATCCGGTGAGGTTGAATAGCAAGCCGGTGGCAAGCGACGTTATATATAATGTAACCACACTGTTTTTCGTCTATTGCTTCACGGTAGTTGTTGCACTATTTTTGCTTATCATGGACGGCGTTTCCACCACCGAATCGCTCGGTGCTGTGGTGGGAGCCATTACGGGCTATGGCCCGGGATTGGCCGAATGTGGCGGCTTTGGCAATTATGCCCACTTCCCAACCTTCTCCAAATGGGTATTGGCTTTCTGTATGCTTGCCGGACGTTTGGAGTGCATAACCGTATATATGCTTTTGCTGCCAAGGTTTTGGAAACGTTAATCTTACATATCATTTAATCTACCTCGCCATGCCGAAATATTTCGCCGCAGGCTTCATTGGCATTACCTTACGGCAAGGAAATACATTGCATCGTGGTAAGAAATATGCTTCCCTAACTTATTTAGTATTATATTATTAGTAATAAGTTGAAGGCATCTCCTTAAATTCCACGGTATACGAAAATAGCATTGAATTCTAAAAGACCTTTTGTGTTGTTGACTTCGACAAAGTCAACATTCCGCAAAATCACCTGCAAACAATTTTTAGAAATGCCTTAAAGAGATTTTACTTTGCATCAAAAAACTTTTATCTTTACATTAAGGCAACTTCTAAAAATTCCACGTTCTATGAAATATTATTATCAAATGAATGAACTTTTGCGTGCTTTACGTTTTTTGCTTTGCGAAGTTGCTATCGCTCTAAAGAGCTAATGCTAAGGCATTGCTCTTTACTCGCTTAATCGCAACTTTCTTGGAATCTTTCTATTTCTTTT
>JAEIGA010003953.1_pt1 | contig 23018 bp, 19 predicted proteins | sample 9270691 | NCBI WGS metagenome assembly JAEIGA01 (sample SAMN17057246, study PRJNA624740) | gut metagenome | biome: biome; isolation source: fecal sample | host: Bos grunniens | place: China: Xizang | collected 2019 | reverse complement strand
CTTACCGGCTCGTCATAAAGTTTGAGGCATGTGTATGCCAATGTGATATTTATTGCCAATACCAATAGTACAACAGGCCATGTATCGGCAAGCGTGTATAGCTTGTTCTCTATGAGCCACGAGTAGAATAGATACATGACTGGGTAGTGTACAATGTACAAGGGGTACGAGATATCGCCAAGGAATTTGCATATTCTGGTAGATACCGTGTCGGTGGTATCACCCGATGCCGCCAACCACACTATTATGGGGAATACTATTGTTGTGCAGAATAGTTCGTATAATCCGTTGTGGCTGATGATGCCTGTTTTTGAGATGTAGGGCACTGAGAAAAGTGCGAACATCACTGCAATCGACATCCAGAATATTCCGCGTACTTTTACAGGCTTGAAATTACGTGCCATGAGCATACCCAGCGAGAATGGGAACATCATTCTGAGCATGCCTCCCCAGAAATTCACATTGTCGAGTGTCCAGCCTATGCCTATCATGTCATATCCCGAAACATCGGATGCAACGAACCATACCCACAGGATGCCTGTAACGGCAACAAGTGTGCCTAATGCCTTGTTGCTCAAACGGCGGATGACGAGTGCGTAGATTATGTTTCCTATGTATTCGAAGAAGAGCGACCACGATGGGCCGTTGAGGGGAAACATCTCTCCGTTGCCACGAACTTCGTATGAGGCACCGGGGTATGCCGGTATGAACAGCATTGCGAGCATGAGTGCTGTTATAATCCATTGCGCCGAGGTTTCACTGCCGTCCCATTTGACACCTCCCTGCAGAAGGTATGTTATACAACCTATTATTGCACCCATTATGAGCATCGGGTGCAGACGTATAAGACGACGTTTAAAGAATTTGCCTAAAGTGAGGCTGTTATTGCCGTTCTGCCAGCGGTCGTCATAGGCATAGCTTATAACGAATCCCGATAGCATGAAAAAGAAATCGACACCCAGATGTCCGTGGTTAAAAACATCTATTGCCGAGCCTTCGGCAAAGGCGAATCCTTCGAATACATGATACCACACAACCATTATGGCAGCAGCCCCTCTCAGTCCGTCGAGCAGCTTGTAGTGCGGCTTTGTGTCGGCAAATGCAGCCGATGATAAAATAGAATCTATTTTAGACATGTTTTATATTGAAGTTTGATTTATAAGCTGTTTGAATTTATAAAAATAGTTTTCGGTATAAGTCGTGCGTTTTGAAGTTTTATGTTCAGGAATGTCTGTTTCTTCCTTTTTTGCGATTACATAGTCGGCTATGTATCCATAAATAAATAGATATCCTATTACTGCCCTATAAAACTTGCTGTATAAATTATAACAACCTCTTACGTTTGGCAAATTTATGTCAAAAGCATCTGTATTATTTTGCTTTAGAGCAAAAAAGTGTATTGTTGCACCACTATTGCTGTTTGTTGCTTCTTATGCGGCTGAGTGTATATATGGATATTCCAAGAAATTCGGCTACATATTTCAGTTTTACTCTGTTAAGCAGACCCGGAAAATGCTGCATGAAGCAGTGGTAACGTTCGGAAGGTTTCATCTGAAGGCGTTCGACAAAAATATGGCTCAGTAGCCTGTTGGCATCCTGATGTGCGACACGTCCCCAATTGGCTATGTCAATATATTTATCGTAGAGTTTGTTGAGTCTTGCAATGGGAATTACATACACTTTGCAATCGGTCAATGTCTGTATGCTCTCGACCGACGGCATGTTGTGATAGAGTGAATACATGCCGAATGTGATGTTGCCTTCCATGCTGAACCATGTAGTTGTATCTGTCCCATCCTTGTGAAAGATGGAACGCGCTACTCCCTCTTCTATAAAGTAGACGTTATGGTCGGTTACCCCCGATCTTACAAGCATTGTGTTCTTTGGGACGTGTACAAGTTGCATCTCTTGTTGCAGTGCCTGTAATGCCTCGTCTGAAACAGGGTAATACTCCTTTATTTTTTTTATAATGTTTTTCATCGTTTGCGAAGATAGCTATTTTTTGAGAATGTGAAACCGCATTGAATAAAAATGAGTATCTTCGCATCTGTTATGGAACAGTTTTTCGAAATACTTAAGAGTGTAACTGTAAATAGTAGGGACGATGGCAAGGTTTTTACTTGTCATACTCGCATTGATGCCATAAAGAAATTGCTCAATAGCAGTAGTTATAAACTTATACACGAAGGTAACTTGTCGTTGATATATGCTCTTCACCGTCCGCAACCGGGCGAGCGAGTGGTGCTTGTATCATCGCACATTGACTCGCTTCACTCCAACTCTTTCTGTCATGAAGAGGGCGATTGTTATAAAGGGACCTTTGATAATAGTTACACTAATGCATCGGTGCTGTGGAATATGCTCAACAGTAAATTTGCCGATAATGTTGTCATTGCCTTTACTGGTGACGAGGAACAAAATTCACAGGGTGCCATTGAGACGGTGTGTGCTTTAGGGTTGATGCAGTGCCCGATTGCATTTGCGTTGGTGCTTGATGTTACCGAAGAGGGATGGATGCAGCATTCTGCATTTACTGTGGAGAACGATCTTGGACTGGATATCTTTACGGCGCATCACCTTGTAGAACTTCTTAAACCCTATGACGGCAAATATTCTTATGTACATGACGCCGAACCTGATGAAAGCTGGGACTATGATGAATATTCTATTCCATGCTTTACCTTGTGTGCTCCTATATTGGGCGACATGCACAGTGACGAAGGTGTGCTACTCAGGAAAGACTCTTTTCCAATGTATCAGCAGGTGTTGTCTGTTGTTGCAAATAATATAATCTGATTTTTTGCTTTTTTTCTTTCTGAGGAATATTTTTTGCTGTATTTTTGCACCGTTTTAGAGTATCTGTTCGGTTTCTTATAAAAGATAAAAGAGAGGTGCTATTGTTGATTAGAATAATAGATTTTCAGTAATGTCGAAATATATTGTTGAAGATACGCGTAAGGTGACTACCCATCGCCTTATCGAGATGAAACGTAAGGGTGAGAAGATTGCAATGCTCACTGCTTACGATTATACTATGGCCTCTATCATTGATGGGGCAGGGGTAGATATAATTCTTGTTGGCGACTCGGCGTCTAACGTGATGGCCGGTAATGTGACAACATTGCCCATTACGCTCGACCAGATGATTTATCATGCCAAGTCGGTGGTGCGTGGAGTGAAACGTGCACTTGTTGTTGCCGACATGCCTTTCGGTACATATCAGGTAAATGCCGATGAGGCTGTTAAGAATGCAATCCGCATAATGAAAGAGACTCATGCCGATGCCATTAAGCTGGAGGGTGGAGAGGAGATTCTTCCTTCGGTACGAAAGATTCTTGATGCAGGTATTCCCATTATGGGACATCTGGGGCTTACTCCTCAGAGTATCAATAAATTCGGAACTTATGGAGTGCGTGCTAAAGATGAGGCTGAGGCTGCGAAACTGTGCAAGGATGCTCTGTTGCTGCAAGAGGCCGGATGCTTTGCTCTGGTGCTCGAGAAAATTCCGGCAACATTGGGAACAAAGGTTGCACAGTCGCTTGAGATACCTGTAATCGGTATCGGTGCCGGTGGTGGTGTGGATGGTCAGGTACTTGTGTGCACCGACATGCTTGGTATGACAGCCGATTTTACTCCTCGTTTCCTGCGTCGTTATGCCGACCTCAATACCATTATCAGTGATGCGGTAGGTAATTATGTGAATGATGTGAAGTCGAGTGACTTCCCCAACGAAAAGGAACAGTATTGATTAATCTTACGGATAGACAAACAGGAGAGGGTTCGCATAGTGCGAACCCTCTCCTGTTTTTTTGATTATAAATGCTTGCTGAATTGCAAGGTGAGAGTTCTATTCTTATTCGCCTGCATTCATGTTGCGGTTGAATAGCTCCTCTTGCAATATATCGTACATGCAGTTATTGTTACGGTTGATACACTCCTCGGGGATGTTATTTGTAAGGAACGTTAGCTCGTCGTCATCGAACAGGAATGAGTATTGTACAAGGTAGAAGAGTCCCAAGGTCGATTTGTAGTTCTCACGTATTATGTCCTGCAGATAGTAGCCTGCATCGCGTTGTGTCTCCATAATCTGCAGTGTGAGCTCCGAACTGAGGCTGTCGGTCAATAAAGAGTCGGTCGACAAGCGATACTGATGCTCGTATATTTTGCTTATATACTCGCTGTATCTCTTCTCAATGGTAGTGTTAAGGTCGTTGGTGGGTGTTCCTTCTGCAGTTGCCCGCTCTTGGGATATGTTTATTCTTATATCACCCTCTTCGAGAAAGAAGAGCATATATTGCGGCTCTTCTCTGTTGTTGTAACATATATAATATATGTCGCAGCCCTCGCTCTTGCCGCTGAAACGGAATTCTCCTCCGCTGACTGTTGTATAGTCGGTTTTTGTGAACTCTTCGCCGTTGGTCGAGTATCCCAATGTAACAGTATCGCCATCGAGGATTCCCTCGATGGCGCCTGTTATTGTGTAGTTGCCACTGTTGTTGCACGATATCAGAACAAATGCAGCAAGCAGCGACGGTATTATCTTTCTTAGCATTATACTATTAGCAGATATAGTGCTTGCTGATAGACTCGTTGTCGAGGACGCATTTAATGGCCTCGGCAAATCCTTTGGCAACAGAGAGCTGCTTAACCTTGGCGCATCCCTTGTCGTAGGGGATGCTGTTGGTGAATACAATCTCGGTCATTGATGAGTCGTTGACACGCTCGGATGCGTTGCCCGACATGATGCAGTGTGATGCGATAGCGCGAACTGACAATGCACCATTCTCCATCATAAGGTTAGCAGCCTTTGATATAGTACCAGCTGTGTCTACAATGTCGTCAACAAGGATTACATTCTTGCCCTCAACATCACCGATTATCTGCATGGTGTCTACCACGTTAGCTTTCGCACGTGTCTTGTGGCAAAGTACAAGGGGTACACCAAGGCACTTTGAGTAGGCACTTGCACGCTTTGAACCACCTACGTCGGGTGTCGCTATTACAAGGTTGTCGAGCTTGAGTGAGTTGATATATGGAATGAATACCATTGATGCATAGAGATGATCAACGGGAATATCGAAGAATCCCTGAATCTGGTCGGCGTGAAGGTCCATTGTGATGAGGCGGTTAACACCTGCCACACTCAAAAGATCGGCTACCAACTTTGCGCCTATTGACACACGGGGTTTGTCCTTGCGGTCTTGACGTGCCCAACCGAAATAAGGAATAACTGCGATTATGCTCTTTGCCGATGCACGCTTGGCAGCGTCTACCATCAACAAAAGCTCCATGAGATTGTCAGAGTTGGGGAAAGTTGACTGAACGAGGAATACGTTCTTTCCACGAATTGACTCTTCATAAGATACGGCGAACTCACCATCAGCAAAATAGGTGGTGTTCATCTGTCCAAGAGGACAACCGAGCTCTTTGCAAATCTCTTCGGCAAGGTAACGGGATTTTGTTCCCGAAAATACCATGTAAGGGGTATTGTTCATAGAGTTTAAGGTTTAGTTTATTATTTTATTTTGTTATTATATTCTGTTTGTTCTGTCTTATAATCTGCGTGCTAACTTCTGCAGATGTTTGAAGCTTTCGATAAGCTCGCTATAATCGGTTGAACGGCATGAATCGAATTTGTCCCATACTTGTGCATCGAGTATGATTCCACCGAAACCGTAAGCCGACAGACGTTTCATGTTGTTCTCGTCAATGTCACCGAATGCCCAAACGTGCTTGTTGATTACCTTTTTACCGAATTCGTTCAATTCGTTACTTTGATAGAAGGTGCGTCCCATGGGGCCGAAGCACATAATCTCGTAGAATCCTTTGAATTCGTGTAACTCTTTGAGGTTGGCTGCATAACCTACCGATTTGCCGCTATCCTTCTCTTTGGGGTGGGGTGAGCCGAGAGGAAAGAACTGGCCTGCCAACTTATAATCCTGCATCAATCGGTTGTTGCAAGTAAATATACGCTTGTGATATTTTTTGGGTATAAGGTTCAGCAACCTCTCTATATATTGAGGATGTGGGAACGACTTGTCCAAAAAGAGATAGTCAAGTTCCTCTTCAAAAAGTCGGGTTATAATTTTATCCTCCTCAATGAAAAAGGTGGGTTTTGTTACAACGGCGAGTTTCATTATAATTCTGTTTTGTTTTTATTCTGCAAAATTAATATTTTTTATTATATTAAGTCCATTATCGAGTGTTATTTTTATAGTTATATTTCTTTTTTTGGAGTGAGACAGGATTTCCTCCTTAATTTCTGTTTGTGAGGTGCCGGAAAGGCCTTTTATGAATTAAAGACAGTTCCTGTTGCAGAGATCCAATTGTAGCGCTTTCCCGATTTGTGGATATTATCTGAAAATAAGAACAAAGTTTTTGTCAGGCTGTTTATATTTTATGTTTTCATTTAATATAAAGTAGTACTATGGCAAAAGAAAGTTTGTTGATTTTGAGACAGCGTTTGAATGTTACCGATTTGTTGGCACAGTTGAATGCAGCTTTGAGTGAGGAGTGGCTTGCCTTCTATCAATATTGGATAGGCAGCCTCGTGGTTAAAGGTGCAATGCGCGCCGATATACAACGTGAATTCGAAGAACATGCGCAAGAGGAGTACATACATGCAAAAATGCTTGCCGACCGTATAATCCAGTTGGAGGGTGTACCTGTGCTCGACCCGGCGCAGTGGCTTGTACTTGCCCGTTGTAAATACTCCGTTCCGTTGAATGATGATGTCATCAGCCTGCTTAAACAGAATATTGCCGCAGAGAGATGTGCTGTCATCCGCTACGAGGAGATTGCAAGTTTTACAAACAATATTGATTTTACTACTTGTGACATTGCCAAACGTATAATGGCCGAAGAGGAGGAACACGAACAGGACCTTCAGGACTGCCTGTGCGATGTGGAATGGGTAATGCAAGGGGTAAAGTGTGGCTGTTGAATAAATTGTGGCACAAGGCCTGAAAGAACCACAGACAGCTCATGGTTTCATGAGCTGTCTGTGGTTGCTGTAAAAACTGTTTTTGATATGGTATTTAATGTATTGGGTTGTAATTACGCTCGTGGATAGGGAAGTGTGGCTTTAGTTCTATGCTATTTTTTTAGTTATAGGGGCTTGTTATGGGGAAATGTGGCATTCTCTTTTAATCTGATTCATTATAGTTTATGTTATATGCGCTTTTTTTACTAACTTCGCGACGCACAGAATAAAAACTGAATAATGGACAACGAAAAACACCAAAGAGCCGAAATTTTCAATGATATCAAAGACGATTTCCGACTGTTCGGAATTGCATTCTATCGCTTGGGCCGTAATTTGTTCCGATTGATAAAAAGCATCGAACTGCCTAAAATCGCAGGGTTTAAAATAACAGCTCCTGTAAAATGGGCTTTTGCTGCAATAGCCCTAATAGTTGTTGTTGGTATTCTTATCAGTTGTATCAAGAGTTGTGGAGGCTCAATTGAAAATATTGAAAATGAGGATGTAGAGGTCGAGGAGTTTACTTATGTTCCGCGAGTAGAGCGCCCCGAGGTTGCGCATAAGATATCAAATATAAATTATCGTAAGATGTTCAACGATATGAACGACGCTCATTTGGGTGCGGCGAAAAAAATAGGTATTGAGCCTTTGGCTTCTCGCGAGGCAGTAGATGATGCAAGCCGTAAACTTGTAGAGACAAATAACTACGATGCTTATGTGGTTGATGAACTTACACATTCGATTCCTTTCCTTGTTCCCGAGGCTGCAGACCTGTTGCAGCGTATTGGTGAGAATTTTCAGGATTCGCTTGTTATGAAACATCTTCCTCCTCATAAAGTGATAGTGACCTCTGTATTGCGTACCCAGAATGATGTCAAGCGATTGGGCAAGGGTAACGTTAATTCATCCAAGAATTCGGCCCACTGCTACGCAACAACATTCGATATAACGTATAAAAGATTCTACTCTGTCTATGGCGAGACTCTCGAGAATCAGGCAAAGCTGAAACTTGTCTTGGGCGAGGTGTTACGTGATTTGAAGAATGAGGGTTCATGCTATGTAAAGCACGAGGTGAAACAGGCTTGTTTCCATGTAACTGCACGTAAACATCCTAAGAAATAATCATGATGTGGTACTTTAGAATATGATATGTATTCAAATTGATGTCAATGCGGTATGAATAATTCTTGCAGGTGCTAAATTCCTGTTGTTATTCGGATGAATCAATCAACAGCTCAGGCCGATATGATATAAGAATCAAGGCGTGGATTTTCAAAATCCACGCCTTGATTCTTTATACGGTTATATCTTTTTAGTTGAAAAGTTCTTCCCGTTGTACATATGCAATAACGTCGCCGCGGTTGACATGGTCGCCTTGCTTTGCGCACACTTCAATAACTCTGCCGCCGAGGCCTGTTGCTATGGGCTGCAACTCGCCCCAAGGCGTTATAATTGTACAGAATTCTTCGTCGGCATTTACCTTCTTGCCTATTGCAGGGGGGAGTGATTCGCCTTCGAGGGCAACCTCCCACAGCAACTGACCCTTTACGGGTGCTACAATGGGGTCTGCTTTGGCATGCTTGATTGCTTTTATCTCTTCAAGGCTTATGCCTTTGCTTGCCATTTCTGCCTCTTTTGCCTTCTCGATGTCGGCAAGGAAACGCTCTTTTGCTACTCCGCTGCGGAAGTCGCGGTATTGGCGGTCGTGCATTGCGAATTCGAAAAGTTCTTCATCATCCTCTCCGGTATCCCAACCAAGCTCTTCCATCTCCTTGCGGTATTTGTCGAGAGCATCGGGGTAGAAGCTCTGAGGATCGGCTGTAGTAAACTCATATCCCTTTTCTTTTGCAAGCTCTATGATTTCAGGTGCAAGTTCACCGGGGAGCTTACCGCTCTTGCCGAGTATCATACCCCACATGCTTTCATCCATTCTGCTGAAACGTGGCTCGTCCTGAGCGTTGCTGAGAAGGTTCATCAAGGCGATGTTCTTTACATATTGGCTGAACGGTGTAACGAGTGGGGGATATCCTACTCTTGGCCATACGTATGCAACCTCATTGAACAACTCTACCATAAGCTCATCAAGGGTATATGTGGGCTTGCCTTTGCTTGCAAGAATACCATTTATACCTTTATGTACGCCGGCAAGGTCGGACATCATAGAACCCATCATGCCGCCGGGCAGGCCGCTTGTCAGCAGTAACGAGCTCATCAGCTTGTTGTTCTTGTCCATGAAGTAACCGAGCCAATCGTCAATGAATTCTTGTGTCATGCTGCGGGCCTTCATGTATGCGTTCATGTTGATTTCTGGAACTTTAAAACCTGCATCTTTAAGCATTGCTTGAACACTGATGATGTCCGGGTGAACCTTACCCCATGACAACGGTTCTATTGCTGTATCTATAATGTCGCATCCGTTCTTACATACTTCAAGTATAGATGCCATTGAGAGTCCCGGACCGCTATGGCCATGGTACTGGATGATTATCTCGGGGTGTTTCTCCTTTATACTCTTTGTAAGAAGTCCAAGGAAGTGGGGGCGACCAATGCCGGCCATATCCTTAAGACAGATCTCTGTAGCGCCGGCCTCAATCAATTTGTCAGCCATGTCGCTATAATATTCTACCGTATGCACTGGAGATGATGTGATACACAATGTCGCTTGTGGTATCATGCCGGCTTCAAGTGCATATTTAATAGATGGTATGATGTTGCGGACGTCGTTCAAGCCACAGAAAATACGTGTTATATCGGTTCCTTGCGCTTTTTTTACCTTATACATCAGTCTGCGGACATCGGCAGGAACAGGGAACATGCGTAGCGCGTTGAGTGCGCGGTCGAGCATGTGTGTCTGTATACCGGCTTCGTTGAATGTCCTTGTAAAACTGCGTACGGCCTTGTTCGGGTTCTCGCCGGCCATAAGGTTTACTTGCTCAAAGGCTCCTCCGTTTGTCTCGACACGTGCGAAACATCCCATTTCTACAATTACAGGGGCAATTTTTGCCAACTGGTCTGCCAATGGTTGGAATTTACCCGATGATTGGTACATATCACGGTAAACCAAACTGAATTTTATCTCTCTTTCCATAGTTATGAGTTTTTTCTTGAGAAATATATTAAATGTGAATGTATTTTCTCAAATGTTCGTAAAGGCAAAGTTACACTCTTTATTTAAATATCCTAATAATTATCGGCTTTTTTGTTTATGAGTTTTTAATTCGTTATTGCAGCTTTCCCGGTGCACAGCTCAAGGTGCGTAGTTTGATAGTATATTATTACTGTTTTGTGGTGATAATTTGATTTTTCACCCTTTTAATCGAAAATAATTTAGCCACTATATATTAAATTTCACCACATATTTTGTATTTTTGCCACCAAAACGTGCTTTGTGTCGCCAAAAATCGTTTGATAAAAAAGTTCGTTGCAAATTTGTATTGAATTGTCCGGCTCAAGGTCATTTCCAATATTGAAATAGAATTTAATTTGAATTACATAACGTTTATGCTTACACACTATTTAACGCACATTGATGAGGCTGTCAAGGCCAATTGGGACAAACCTGCCATAACAAATTATGGAGGTTCAACTTATACTTTTGCTCAGGTAGCCGAAGGTGTTGAGAGATGGCATATTCTGTTCGAGAAGTGTGGTATCAAAAAAGGCGATAAAGTTGCTATAAGTGCAAAAAACTCAGCCGAGTGGTGTATCGCATTCTTGGGAATAGTAACTTATGATGCGGTTGCAGTTCCTCTGCTTGCCGATTTCCTTCCTCAGAACCTTGCCGAGCTTACCCGATTGTCTGATAGCCGATTACTGCTTGTAGATAAAAGTGTTATGAATGCCTTTGTTCGTAATGGAATTGTCGATTCTTTCAAAAGCTATGCCGATTTCTGCGGACTTGTAAACCTCGTAGAAAAAAAGACCGAACTCGATTGCGACGGCTCGCTTGCCGGTATATACGAGGTGGTGGATGCTGAATTTGCGAAGCGTTTCCCTGCAGGTGTGAAGGTTGACAATATAGACTATAAAAAGGGTGAAGACAGACTCGAAGACTTGTCGGTAATCAGTTATACATCAGGAACAAGCAGTGCTCCGAAAGGAGTAATGCTTCATGCAAAATCACTCTCGGGAAACATACGTTTTGCGCGTGATTATGTGCCTACTGTTCCCAATGGCAATACTTTCTCTATTTTGCCTTTGGCGCACATCTTCGGATTGTCGCTCGACTTCCTATTTATGTTTTCAAAAGGTTGTCACATACATATATTCAGTGCAAAGCCTGTCCCCGCGTTGTTGCTAAAGGCGTTGGGCGAGGTCAAACCTTTCTTGTTCCTCACTGTTCCTTTGTTGATAGAGAAGATATTCAGGTCTAAGGTAATACCTGTTCTTCGTAAGCCTGCTATGCGTTTCCTGACAGCTATTCCCGGTGTGCGCACTCTTATATATAAGAAGATCAGAAAGACTGTACTGGATGCCTTTGGAGGCAATCTGCATATTGCCGGTTTCTTTATAGGAGGAGCTGCTATAAGCAAGGATGTAGATAAGATAATGCGCCGTGTGAAGATACCTTATGCGGTGGGTTATGGTATGACAGAGTGTGGTCCGCTTATTAGCTATAAAGGTTGGAATCACCCTGCTCTTAAGAACGATGCCGGTATCATACGCCCCGATATTGAAGTGCGTATCGACTCAAGCCGTCCTGCCGACCTTCCCGGTGAGATTCAGGTGCGTGGTAACCATGTGACATCAGGATATTACAAGAACGAAGAGGCTACAAAAGCCGCTTTTACCGATGATGGCTGGTTTAAGACCGGTGATATGGGTACTATGGACTCAAACGATTATGTCATTATTCGTGGACGTTGCAAGAATATGATTCTTACAGCCAACGGACAGAATATTTATCCCGAGGAGATAGAGGAGATTATTAACCAGCAGCCTTTGATTCTGGAGTCACTGGTGGTTGGAAGAAAGAATGGACTTGTTGCTTTGATTGTTTTGAATCCCGACGCTGTGAAAGCTGCCGGAATTAGCAACGAAGAGGCTGGTAAGATTGTAGAAGAGGGTGTATTCGCTATGAATAACCAGCTTCCGATATATAGTAGGATTGCAAAGTGCGAAGTGCGTGACATGCCGTTCGAAAAGACTCCAAAGCTAAGCATCAAACGCTTTATGTATCAATAAATTATTAATAACAAGTTTTTATTATGAAACATTTCCTTTATTATATTGATGAGTCTATAAAACTCCATTGGAATGAGCCTGCTCTTACCAACTATGGCGCAAATACATATACTTATGGTGATGTAGCTTCATATATAGAGAAATATCACATACTTTTCGAGAAGTGCGGTATTTCAAAAGGTGATAATATAGCGTTGTGCGCAAAGAATTCAGCCGAGTGGTGTATTGCCTATTTTGCAATAGTGGCCTACGATGCTGTAGCTGTTCCCCTTCTGCCCGATTTTCTGCCTCAGAATATTGCCGACCTTACCAAATTGTCGGACAGTCGCCTGTTGCTTTCCGATTCATATATAGTGGATGTGCTTAAACGTGACAAAATTGTTCCACAGTTCGCGCAAATAGAAAAATTCTGCGGTATTGTCAATATAGCAGGCCTTAATGTTGAAGATAACAGCAACGGTGAGCTTGCGACACTTGCAGAGGATGTAGAGAAAACGTTCAAGACGCGTTTCCCCAATGGTGTGTCGGCTAAAAAGGTGAACTATTCTAAAACAAATCTCAATGCTGTATCTGTAATCAGCTATACATCGGGTACCAGCAGTTCTCCCAAGGGAGTTATATTGCCGGCGCAAGCAATTTCTGCAAACCTTGAATTTGCGCGCATTCACATGGAGGCTGAGGTTGGCTACACCATACTTTCGATATTGCCATTGGCGCATATCTTCGGACAGGCTTTTGACTTTATCTTCCCGTTCTCTAAAGGATGCCACATATATATATATACCGAAAAACCTGTTCCTGCACGTCTGCTCAAGGCTTTAACTGTTGTGAAACCGTTCATGTTCCTCACAGTGCCTTTGTTGGTTGAGAAAATCTTCCGCCTAAAGGTGATGCCCATGCTCGAGAAGCCTGCTATGCGTATAATGATGGCCATTCCGGGTGTCAGAAACATACTTGTGAACAAGGTGCGTGGCAAGTTGTTGGAGGTGTTTGGCGGAAATGTCGACAAAGGCGGATTGCTCATAGGCGGAGCTGCCATAAACAAAGAGGTAGAAGATGCTATGCGCAAAATAAGATTCCCCTATGTGATAGGATATGGAATGACTGAGTGTGCTCCTCTTGTCAGTTATACACGATGGCAGGATTTTGTGCCTCATACATGTGGCGCAGTGGCTCATCCTTATGTCAATGCCCGTGTCGATTCCGAGAATCCAGCAACTATTCCCGGTGAGATACAACTCAAAGGCGAGGCTGTCACAACCGGATATTACAAGAATGCCGAGGCTACAGCTGCTGCATACACCGAGGATGGCTGGTTCAAGACCGGTGACATGGGTACTATAGATGAGCGTGAGAATATTGTCATTCGTGGACGTTGCAAGAATATGATTCTCACAGCTAACGGACAGAATGTATATCCCGAGGAGATTGAAGAACTGATAAATCAGGAGCCTTTGGTGCTTGAATCAATTGTTGTTGGCCGAAAGCATGGTCTTGTGGCGCTGTTGGTGCCAAATGAGGATACTGCATCCGAGATGGGAATCTCAAAGGAGAATATTAAACAGGAACTCGAGAAGAGTATTAGACTTATTAACAGCAAACTGCCGGCCTATAGCAAACTGACTGCTTGCGAGATAATGGACAAACCTTTTGAGAAGACACCGAAATTGAGTATCAAAAGATTCATGTACAAGTAAAATTAAAATATTGTAGATTGTTAGACCCCGATGCGATAGAGTGTGGTATCGCACTCTGTTGCATCGATTTCTTTGTAAAAAGCTGTTAACCGAAGGTGTAAAATAACGGTGTATTGTTCAAAAACGCAGTTGTTAAGTGTTAATTTAACACTTTTGTTCATTATAATAGAAATTATTTGGGGATATTTGCAAAGGATTTATATATTTGTATATTAGACACAGAGTCTTCAAAACACAATTTACTTAAAATATAAAAGACATAAAACATTATAAAATATAATATTATGCAACACTATTTAACCTATTTGGACAAGTCTATCAAAGAACATTGGAGTAGACCTGCTTTCACTAACTTCGGTGGTGTAACTTATACTTACGGACAAGTTGCCGAGGGTATTGAAAAGTACCATATCCTGTTCGAGGCTTGCGGATTGAAAAAAGGAGATAAGGTGGCTTTGTATGCACGTAACTCGGCTGAGTGGGGTATAGCTTATTTGGCTGTTGTGGCTTATGATGCAGTTGTTGTTCCTTTCCTGCCCGATTTTCTTGCAGGTGCAGTTGTGGAACTCAGCCGTTTCTCGGAGTGTCGTATGATGATATGTGATGGTATCGCATTCGATGCACTCAAGGCCAATGAGGATGTGCTCAAAGATATGAATTCTATAAAGGACTTTACATGTACAGTTGATGTAAAGGATCTTTCTGTATTCAATATAGCAGATAAGAGCCTCGAGGGTAAGCTCGATGGTATCGATGCCAAGTTTGCGGCACGTTATCCCAACGGTTTGTCTCCCGAAATGATCAACTATCAGAAGACCGATATGGAGGCAGTTGCTGTCATCAGCTTTACATCTGGTACAACAAGTGCAACATCAAAGGGTGTTGTGTTGCCTGCACGTAGTTTGTCGGTTAACCTTGAGTTTGCACGTCGCGAGATTCCTGTTACTGTTGGTGGTACCATCTTCTCGGTGTTGCCTATGGCTCACATGTTCGGTCAGACCTTTGACTTCCTCTTCCCCTTCTCAGGTGGTTGTCATGTGACAATACTCAATGGAAAGCCTGTTCCCGCACGTCTTTTGGCCGGTTTGGCTGCTGTAAAGCCTTTCATGTTCCTCACTGTGCCTTTGGTTGTAGAGAAGATATTCAAGTCGAAAGTGTTCCCCACATTGCGCAAGCCCGTTATGCGTGTGCTTATGGCAATACCCGGTGTCAATAAGTTGATACTTAATGCTATCCGCAAGAAGTTGGTAGAGGCCTTCGGTGGCGGTCTTACAACCGGTCTTATTATCGGTGGTGCTGCCCTTAATCGCGAGGTAGAGGATATCATGAAAAAGATGAACTTCCCATATTGCGTTGGTTACGGTATGACAGAGTGTGGTCCGCTTATCTCTTACAGCGATCGTTCAAAATTCGTTAAATACTCTTGTGGACGTCCTGCTGTGCCTATTGAAGTGCGTATCGATTCAAAGGATCCCTATCGTGTTCTCGGTGAGATTCAATGTAAGGGTGATGCAGTTATGCTCGGCTATTACATGAACGAAGAGGCTACAAAGGCTACATTTACCAAGGATGGCTGGTTGAAGACCGGTGATATGGGTGTGATTGACAGAAAGGGCAATATCTTTATCAAAGGACGTTGTAAGAATATGATTCTGTCGGCAAGCGGACAGAATATCTATCCCGAGGAGATTGAGGATCAGATCAACAACTTGCCTTATATCATTGAATCATTGGTTGTTGCACGCAAGAATGCCCTTGTTGCACTTATTGTAGCAGACTTCGATTCTGCAAAGAAGGACGGTCTTTCAAATGAAGAGCTTGAGGCACTTATCAATCAGAATGTAAAGGGCTTGAACAAGACTCTTCCTGCCTATAGCCAGATTTCTATCTGCGAATTGCGAGTTGAGCCGTTTGAGAAAACTCCTAAACAGAGTATCCGTCGATTCATGTATTCATAATTTGAATAATGTCATATATATTATAATGAAACAGGCCCCGGTACCGGGGCCTGTTTCATTATAATATATATGTTTGCACAAAATGAATTATTTTGTTTTATCTGTGACTTTTTGTTTGTATTTGTTAGTAATTTACATAAATAATGTTATCTTTGCGCTCTCGTAATTGACAAACATATTTATTATATTGAAAATTGATTAAATAAAAGATATTATGAAAAGAGATAATTCTGTTTTTCAGCTTATTGAGTCTGAGTATCGTCGTCAGCTCAAGGGTATTGAACTTATTGCATCAGAGAACTTTGTAAGTGACGAGGTTATGCATGCTATGGGTTCTTGTTTGACAAACAAGTATGCCGAGGGTTATCCCGGAAAACGTTATTATGGCGGTTGTGAAGTTGTTGACCTTGTAGAGGATTTGGCACGTAACCGTTTGAAAGAACTCTATGGTGCCGAGTGGGTGAATGTACAGCCCCATTCAGGTGCACAGGCAAATGCCGCTGTCTTTTTGGCTGTATTGAACCCCGGTGACAAATTCATGGGATTGAATCTGGCTCATGGCGGTCACTTGTCGCATGGTTCACTCGTCAATACATCGGGTATCATTTATACTCCCATTGAATATAATCTGGACAAGGAGACAGGTCGCGTGGATTATGACCAGATGGAGGAGATTGCACACCGTGAGCAGCCTAAGCTCATCATTGGTGGCGGCTCGGCCTATTCACGTGAGTGGGATTATAAGCGTATGCGCGAAATTGCCGACAGTGTAGGAGCGTTGCTGATGGTCGACATGGCACACCCTGCCGGACTCATTGCAGCAGGTCTGCTCGATAACCCCTTGAAGTATGCCCATATAGTTACATCTACAACACACAAGACTTTGCGTGGTCCTCGTGGCGGTATCATTCTTTTGGGCAAGGATTTCCCCAACCCATGGGGCAAGACTACACCCAAGGGTGAGATCAAGATGATGTCGGCACTGCTCGACAGCGCAGTATTCCCCGGTATACAGGGCGGTCCTCTTGAGCATGTTATTGCAGCCAAGGCCGTTGCGTTCGGCGAGGCTTTGCAGCCCGAGTTCAAGGAGTATCAGGCACAGGTCAAGTTGAATGCTGCAACATTGGCTTCTGAGCTTATGTCACGTGGCTTCTCTATCGTATCGGGTGGAACAGACAATCACTCGATGTTGGTAGACCTTCGTTCAAAATACCCCGATCTTACAGGAAAGGTTGCCGAGAAGGCTTTGGTTGCGGCAGATATAACCGCCAACAAGAACATGGTTCCGTTCGATTCACGCAGTGCATTCCAGACATCTGGTATACGTTTGGGTACTCCTGCCATTACTACACGCGGTGTAAAGGAGAATCTTATGCCTTTTGTTGCCGAGATGATTGAGACTGTACTTAACGCTCCCGAGGATGAGAAGGTAATAGCAGCAGTACGTCGTAAGGTTAACGAGACTATGGCCGAGTATCCTTTGTTCGCGTATTGATTATAAGGTATATATATAGAATAAAAGAAGATAACTGCTTTGGTTATCTTCTTTTTATATGTTTATTTAACTCTGCTCTGATTAGAATATTATTCCTATTGAGAAGCTGAGGATATTGTCGCTGCGCTTTGAATAGAACTGTTTTCCTTCAACAGGTGCAATTATCCCTTTTGTATGGTTGTTGATTCCAATGTCATATACAAAGTCGAAACAGATGTTTGAAATGCTTATATCCAGTCCGAACTCCCAGTAATAGAGTGTAGGTGTAAGCTCTTCATACATCTCATTGTATTTGAAATGTGCAAACTCCTGTTTGTCATGCGCGGTCAACAGGAATTTTGCTTTAGGGCCTGTAAAGAAACTCATGCAATAGGGCGATGAATCTACAAATTTGTATCCAAAGAGCAGTGGAACCTGTATGCAATAGGTCGTGAGCTTGTATTGTGGCGTGTTTTCTGTAGCTTCTGATGCAAAAGCCTCTTCTGTGCTGTTGTCTATGAATTCAAAGTAGTGTCGCGAGATTGAGAGCATCGCTTCAGTTTGTAGATATAGACGGTTTCTGTTTACTCTTATGAATGGAGCTACTGCATATCCTATTTTATTGCTCTGTATTATGCGGTCGTTATATTCATAGCTGTCGATATTGAATATTGTGCTGTTGTATGTTGCAGCATGAAAACCTATTTTTATACCTCCGTTCAGGCTTATTCTGTTAGGTTTTTCATCCTGTGCAATTATAATCAACGGCAGAATGGCTGCAATTATTGCTATGATATATCTGATGCGCATAACAAAACTATTTCGTTGTCTCCTTTTTTACGCTCCAGCCGAATTTGCCTATAAATTCGCCTAAGTGGAAGTATTTTCCATGTGCATATACCAATGGGTCGGCAGCTGCAAGATTCCACTCTCCGGTCTCGCTGTTGAGCAGACTGTCGTCGGCCTGTACGTTTACAACCTCGGCAAGGAACATGTCGTGTGTACCCAATGGGATAATCTGTTTTACACGGCACTCTATGCTCAGTGGCGACTCCATTATAATGGGTGCTTTTATCTCTTTTGAAGGGCCGTATGTGAGTCCCACCTCTTTAATCTTGTCATACTCTTTGCCCGAGCGTACACCGCACCAGTCGGTTGCCCTTGCCATTGATGCTGTGGTGAGGTTTATCACAAACTCCTTGTTCTCGGCTATTATGGGGTAGGAGTGGCGTTCGGGACGTACCGATATATAGCACATCGCAGGGTTGGTACATACTGTGCCTACCCATGATACAGTGAATATGTTGTAATTTTCGGGCGAATTACCGCAACTCACCAGAACAGCCGGCAAGGGATATATCATGGTGCCGGGCTTCCAATTCAATTTCATGCGTTACTTGCTGTTTGAACTTTATTATTATAACAATTCAATGTCATTTACGTTCTTCTCCTTTTCGCAATAATGGCATTTCAGTGTGCCTTTTTTGCGGTCTACAAGGTGGAAGAGTGTAGGCATAGGCTCGTTGTTTGTAATACAGTTGGGGTTGCTGCATTTGACGATGTTGTGTAATTCGTCGGGCATTTTTACCTCGCGTTTCTCTACTACCTCGTAATTGCTTATTATGTTGAGCACTACATTCGGAGCAACAAGTGAGATGCGGTTCACCTCGTCGTCGGTGAAGAATTTATCGGCAATCTTTATAAGTCCTTTCTTGCCCAATTTTTTGCTGTCAAGGTTGTTGCCGATGGTTATGTTGGTGCTCATCCCGCGTATGTCAAGAAGGTTTACAACTTCAAATAACTTGTCGGCGGGAATATGATCGATTACTGTTCCACTGCATAATGCCGATACCTGCAATGCTAACTTCTTATTATCCATGTTTCTTTGTTTTATACGTTAATAGCGCCTCTGTTCACTCTGTTTGTCTGGTGAGAGTCTAAGGGGTCTTGTTTTATACGTTTATTCCAAGTACGTCGCAAATAAGTGCTTCGCGCACATACAAACCGTTCTGTGCCTGTTGGAAATAGTATGCTTTGGGGTTGTTGTCTACGTCGTGTGCAATCTCTGTTACGCGTGGCAGGGGGTGGAGAATACGAAGGTTCTTCTTGCTGCCTTGCAACATTGAGTTGGTGAGTCTATAGCAATTCTTTACCTTCTCGTACTCCATAAGGTCGCTGAAACGCTCGCGCTGTACGCGTGTCATATATATAATGTCGGCGCTTGAAATCACATCCTCGTTGAACTCGGTTGTTTCGGTGAAAGGAATGTTGTTCTGGCGACAGAATATGCGGTACTCTTCGGGCATGTGCAGCTCTTCGGGTGCAATAAAATGGAATGTGGGCTTGAAGTGGCGCATGGCATGCAGCAGCGAGTGTACTGTGCGGCCATATTTTAAATCTCCCACAAGGTGAATGTGCAGATTCTCGAGTGTACCCTGTGTCTTCTGTATTGAATAGAGGTCGAGCATTGTCTGCGAGGGGTGCTGGTTGGCTCCGTCGCCAGCGTTTATTACGGGTACGGGAGACACCTCGCTTGCGTAGCGTGCTGCACCTTCGAGTCTGTGACGCATCACTATGACATCGGCATAGCTCGATACCATCATTATTGTATCTTTCAAAGTTTCGCCCTTGCTTGCCGAGCTTGTAGCAGCATCGCTGAAACCTATTACACGTGCACCAAGACGCATGGCTGCCGTTTCGAAACTGAGGCGTGTGCGGGTTGAGGGTTCGAAGAATAACGAGCCTACAACCATTCCTGAGAGAATATCTCTGTTGGGGTTCTCCTCGAATTTACCGGCTGTTTCCAGTAATGAGAGAATCTTCTCACGAGACAAGTCGTTTATAGAAACCAAACTTCTTTTTTCCATATCTTGGGTCTTTTGATGATGAAACATTGAAATATTTTCCCGTAAAGGTAGATAAATATTGTGAATAAAAATGATTCTACAGTGATATTTGTGCTAATTTTTTAATATTAGGATATATTTGGATTTTTATTATTAACTTTGCAATTATATTTGTATCGTTATTTGGTAAGTATAAGGAACGATTATTCTATATGATTAAGAAAATATTGATAACTCTTTGGGTCTCACTATTGGCGTTGATACTTGTTGCTGTGGGACTTTTTTATGCCATTGCAAAAGGGTGGATAGGTTACATGCCCGATATGGCAGAATTGGAGAACCCTTCATATAAATTCGCTTCGCAGGTTATCTCGTCTGATGGAAAGACTCTCGGAACATGGTCTTATAGCAAAGAGAACAGAACCTATGTCGAGTATAACGAAATATCTCCCAATCTTATAAAGGCGCTTATTGCAACCGAGGATGTGCGTTTCTCGCAACACTCGGGCATTGACGGAAGGGCCTTGCTGCGTGCGATTGTAAAGCGAGGACTGCTAGGACGTGAGAGTGCCGGAGGCGGCAGTACAATCACCCAGCAGCTTGCCAAGTTGTTGTATACACAGGTGACTGCCGAGAACGAGGTGCAGCGTATGATGCAGAAGCCTATAGAATGGGTTATTGCAGTGCAGCTCGAGAGACGTTACACCAAGGAAGAGATTATAACCATGTATCTGAATAAATATGACTTTGGTTATAATGCAGTGGGTATACGCAGTGCTGCGCAGGTCTACTTTGGCAAGTTGCCTAAGGATTTGAACATGCAAGAGGCTGCAATGCTGGTGGGTATGTGCAAGAACTCGTCGTTGTATAATCCTCGCCGACGTCCCGAAAAGACTAAGGATCGCCGTAATGTCGTATTCGGACAGATGGTTAAGGCCGGATATATCACAAGCGAGGTTGCCGACAGCCTTAAGCTTACTGACCTTAAACTCGATTTCCACTCGGCCGACCATAATGCAGGTCCTGCGCCATATTTCCGCGAATATCTTCGATTGATGATTACGGCCAAGAAACCCGAGAAAAAGAATTACCGCGGATGGCAGATGCAGGAGTATTATGAGGATTCATTGGATTGGGAAACAAACCCGTTGTATGGATGGTGTAACAAGAATACCAAGCCCGACGGCAGCAACTACAATATATACAGCGATGGATTGAAAATATATACATCCATTGATTCCCGTATGCAAAAGTACCTCGAAGAGGCTGTTGAGGAACATGTTGCCAATTATCTGCAGCCACGTTTCTTTAACTCAAAGAAAGGACAGGCTACTGCTCCGTTTACCGAAGAACTTACACCCGAGGAGGTTGACAAGATTATGGAGCGCGCTATGCGCCAGAGCGACCGTTACAGGATAATGAAGAAAAACGGTGCCGGCGAGAAAGAGATCTTTGCATCGTTCGACAAGAAAGAGGATATGAGAGTCTTCAGCTATAAGGGCATGATTGATACAATGATGACTCCGAAAGACTCCATTAAATATTATAAGCACTTCCTTAGGACAGGCGTAGTCTCTATGGATCCGCATACGGGCGAGATAAAAGCCTATGTCGGTGGTCCCAACTACTATAACTTTAAGTATGACATGGCTGCTGTAGGACGTCGCCAGGTGGGTTCTACCATAAAGCCTTATCTCTATTCGCTTGCTATGGAGAATGGCTTTACTCCCTGTGATGAGACGCGTAACGTTGAACAGACCCTTCTCACCGAGGACGGCAAGATATGGAGCCCTAAAAACACCTCAAAGGCGCGTTATGGCGAGGTGGTGGATTTGCGTTGGGGACTTGCCAACTCGAATAACTGGATTTCGGCCTATCTGATGAGCAAATTGAACCCTTATTCGTTCAAGAAACTGATACATCAGTTCGGATTGAGAAACAGGGCTATTGAGCCTACGTTGTCGCTATGTCTGGGTGTGTGTGACGCATCTGTAAGCGAAATGGTGAGTGCATATACCGCTTTTGTAGGTAAGGGAATACGCACCTCTCCGTTGCTTGTGACTCACATTGAGGATAATGCCGGAAATGTTATAGCTACCTTTACAGCCGAGAAGACCGAGGTTATAAGTGAAGAGAGTTCATACAAGATGATAGATATGTTGCGTGCCGTGATAGACGAGGGTACCGGAGGTCGTGTGCGCCGTGTATATAACATAACTGCCGATATGGGTGGTAAGACAGGTACTACGCAAAATAACTCGGATGGCTGGTTCATGGGATTCACTCCTTCGCTTGTTACCGGTTGCTGGGTTGGTGGCGAAGAGCGCGATATCCACTTCGACAAGATGAGTGACGGTCAAGGAGCTTCAATGGCATTGCCTATCTGGGGTATTTATATGAATAAGGTGTATTCCGATAAGAGTTTGCCCTATTCACAGGAAGAGACATTTGATATACCCATTGGGTGGGATGCATGCAAGGGATATCTGTTTACAACAACCGAAGAGGGAGATACCGTCATGGTCGATTCGCCTGTTGTTACAACTCCTGTTACAACAACAGATGGATTCGATGACCTGTTCCAATAATAGATTAATCAAATAAAAAGAATATTACTATGAAATTTGTAGGAATAATACCTGCCCGATATGCCTCTACACGCTTTCCCGGAAAGCCTTTGGCAATGCTTGGCGGAAAGACAGTCATTCAGCGTGTGTACGAACAGGTTAAAGAGTGTTTCGATGATTTGTATGTTGCAACCGATGACCAGCGTATTGCCGATTGTGTAAAAGGCTTTGGCGGTAATGTGGTTATGACATCAGAGAATTGCAAGAATGGTACAGAGCGTTGCCTCGAGGCTTACCGTAATCTGGGTAT
>JAEIGA010003952.1_pt1 | contig 23022 bp, 20 predicted proteins | sample 9270691 | NCBI WGS metagenome assembly JAEIGA01 (sample SAMN17057246, study PRJNA624740) | gut metagenome | biome: biome; isolation source: fecal sample | host: Bos grunniens | place: China: Xizang | collected 2019 | reverse complement strand
TATCATCGGGATAATCCTTGCCTTCTTGATGAATCCCTTTATCATCTTTCTATCCGAGAAATCAAGGTTTCCGCGCACCTTGTCTGTCTTGGTCAGCATGGTTTTTCTGATTGCGCTAATTGCAGGTTTGATTACCTTTCTAATCGTCGAAATCGTGGCGGGAGCTGCCTATTTATCCAAAGTATTGCCTGAGCATCTTGACACGATGATTCTCCTCCTCCAAGACTACTTCCAAGAAAAGATTCTGCCTCTTTATCAGAAAATCATTTCCTTGTTCAATGATTTAGAAGCTGAGCAGCAGGATACCATTCTTTCGAATATCGAAAACCTTGGGAGCAGCATCGGCACCACGCTTACGAATATTATCCAAGCCACACTTGGTTTGATGCCTAAATTCATCGGCTGGCTTCCAGAAGCAGGAACAGGAGCCCTCTTCTCCTTGCTTGCCACTTTCTTTATTGCAAAGGAATGGAACAAGTTCCTCACAAAGACACAGCAGCTGCTGCCAAATAAAGCGCTTCTCAGCTTAAAAAAGATTGTCATCGAGCTTAAACGAGCCTTATTTGGATTCATCCGGGCTCAGCTGACTCTCATTTCCATGACAACGTTGATAGTTCTGATTGGCTTGCTGATCCTAAGGATAGAATTCGCCATCACCATAGCCTTGATTGCCGGATTTGTCGATTTGCTGCCATACCTTGGAACAGGCTTCGTTTTTATCCCTTGGATTATTTATGCACTAATGACTGGCAATTTCAGTCTCGCTCTCGGACTGGCTATTCTTTATACTGTCGTGATTGTTCAGCGTCAGCTCATGGAGCCGAAGATTCTTTCTTCAAGCATCGGTATAGACCCGCTCGCAACCTTGATTGCCATTTTCATCGGTTTTAAGACAATTGGCTTCATCGGTCTTATTATCGGACCAATCGTTCTAGTAATCATAAGCACCCTATATAAGCTGCGCATTATCCACGATGTTTGGGATTTCATCATGGGCAGGAAACCAACTGAATTCCCGAAATAAAAAAATGGCTGTTCATGGCAAGCAATGTCTTTGCCTGCCATGAACAAGCCTCCCATTTATCGGATAATCTTAATGGTCCCTTGCGATCGGCTCATAATCTTCCACAACAGTGCAGTTATTAGCGGTTTCACCCATTTCCTCGTAAACGGAATCAGCAAAATAAGCCCAACTAAATCACTAATGAACCCTGGCAGCAGAAGCAAAAAAGCCCCCGCCAGAATACAAATACCATTGAAGAGTTCCTCCCCAGGCATCATTCCCCTGTTCAATTGTTCCTGTGCCCTTCTAATCGTCTGAATCCCTTGCCTTTTTGCAAAGAGAAAGCCGAAAATTCCGGTTAAGAACATCAGGGCAACAGTCCACCCTATGCCTATATAAGACCCTGCCAGTAAAAGGGTAATAATTTCAAGCGTCGGAATCAGTATAAAAAGAAACGTTGATCGTTTCATAATAGGCCTCCTACATCTTAATCTTCCTTTAAATGTACCATGAAAAGAAAAAGAGCTGCCTAAATTAGCAAATGCCAACTTAAACAACTCTTCCCCCTTTATTGATTATAGGATGCTTGAATGTCCTTCATAAATACGTCCGCTTCTTGCATGAACGGTAACAACTTGTCCGTCCTTCAATTCAGCTGTCGCATTTTTCGCACCAACGATTACAGGAATGCCTTGGCTTAATCCTACTACAGCACCATGGCTAGTTAATCCGCCTTCTTCTGTAACAAGAGCCGCACATTTTTCAATCGCCGGCATCATGTCGCGATCGCTTGCGTTTGTAACGAGAATGCATCCTTCTGTTGCTTTCTCAATCGCTTCAGCAGCATTTCTTGCTACAACCACTTTGCCTGATGCAGACTTGCGGCCGATACCTTGTGCGCTTACCAATACAGAACCGATGATGTGAATTTTCATGATGTTTGTTGTACCAGATTCGTTCACAGGAACACCTGCTGTGATAATGACTAAATCACCAGGGTTCACGATGTTGTTTTTCATGGATTCTGTCACAGCATTATCAAGCATATCATCAGTGTTTGTAGTTGGAGTACCCATGATTGGCTGAACACCCCATACAAGCGCAAGCTTACGCATTACACGCTCATGAGCTGTAACCGCGATGATTGGCGCATTAGAACGATAACGAGAAATCATTCTTGCAGTAGAACCGCTTTGTGTAGGAGCAATGATGGCAGAAACCTTTAAGTTTAGTGCCGTATGTGCCACAGATAAGCCGATTGCTTCTGTTACATTGTAATCATGGTCTTTGCTGCGAGCAGAAAGAATTTCTTTGTAGTTCAAAGCAGTCTCTGTTTTTTGAGCAATATTGTGCATCGTTTGAACGGCTTCAACCGGGTATTGACCAGCAGCTGTTTCACCAGAAAGCATAATGGCATCTGTGCCGTCAAAGATGGCATTGGCAACGTCACTTGCTTCCGCACGAGTTGGACGCGGGTTACGCTGCATGGAATCAAGCATTTGTGTCGCCGTGATAACTGGTTTAGCCAAACGGTTGCAGCGTTTGATTAAATCCTTTTGAACGAGCGGCACATCTTCTGCAGGAATCTCAACACCAAGGTCTCCACGTGCTACCATTAATCCATCGGAAACTTCGAGGATTTCCTCAATGTTCTCTACGCCCTCATGATTTTCAATCTTAGGGATGATTTGGATATGGCCAGCATCATGCTTTTCAAGCAATTCTCTGATTTCAAGCACATCAGCTGCACGTCGAACGAATGAAGCTGCGATGAAGTCAACATCTTCTTGAATACCAAAAACAATGTCTTCTGCATCTTTTTGAGTGATACCAGGTAATTTAACTGATACACCAGGAACGTTAACACCTTTTTTGTTTTTAATCATTCCTGTGTTAAGTACTTTCGTGTAGATTTCACCTTTTGATTTATCGACACCTGTTACTTCAAGACCAATTAATCCATCATCCACAAGAATTCTTGAACCAGGATGTACATCTTCAATTAATCCTTCATAAGTGATAGAAAATTTCTCAGGTGTTCCAAGAACCTGAGTCATGGAAATCGTTACATTTTGCCCGGCAACTAGCTCAAAGCCGCCGTTTTCCATATCATGTGTACGAATCTCAGGTCCTTTAGTGTCAAGCAAGATACCTACTGTCTTGCCTGTTTCTTTTGCAGCTTGGCGAATTGTTTGAATTCGTGCGCGGTGTTCCTCATGACTCCCATGTGAAAAGTTAAGGCGCGCCACGTTCATGCCGGCCTCCATCAAAGCCTTAAGCTTTTCTAATGATTCACTGGCAGGGCCAATCGTACACACAATTTTCGTTTTACGCATGCTGTATCCTCCTAATTACTTTATATAGCTTAAATTGACAGCTCGTCCGATAATTTATACATTTTTTGATCGATAACATGCGGCATTTTCAATGCTTCAATAATATCATAATCAACCAACTTGTTATTCACTATCCCCACAGCGCGGCCGCCTTTGCCTTCAATAAGCAATTCAACTGCGCTGGCTGCCAAACGGCTCGCTAAAACGCGGTCATGAGCAGTAGGAGATCCTCCGCGTTGCACGTGCCCTAGCACGGTTACGCGTGTTTCGGCACCGGTGCGTCTTTGAATTTCTTGACCGATTTCAATACCGCTTCCTACTCCCTCTGCTACAACAATAATACTGTGTTTCTTACCTCTATCATGCCCACGGTTTAACTTATTAATGATATCATTCATATCATGGCTTTCTTCTGGGATGAGAATGGATTCCGCTCCGCCAGCCATACCTGCCCATAGAGCAATATCACCGGCATTTCTTCCCATAACTTCTATAACGTATGTTCTATCATGAGATGTTGCTGTATCCCTGATTTTATCGATGGAATCAATTACCGTGTTTAACGCTGTATCGAATCCAATTGTAAAATCAGTTCCAGGTATATCGTTATCAATAGTTCCAGGTACTCCCACGCATGGGTAGCCAAGCTCAGTCAATGCCCTCGCTCCGCGGTAAGAACCATCTCCACCGATAACAACAAGACCTTCAATTCCAAACTTCCTAAGTTGCTCAATGCCCTTAAGCTGCACTTCTCTTTCCTTAAATTCCGGACAACGTGCGGTATAGAGCATTGTTCCACCTCTATGTATAATGTCTCCAACTGAACCAAGTTCCATCTTTTTAATCGTTCCATTGACTAGTCCTTGGTAACCGTTGTATATTCCATACACTTCAACATCATGGTAGATCGCTTTACGGACAACTGCACGAATAGCGGCGTTCATTCCTGGAGAGTCTCCCCCGCTTGTTAATACGCCAATTTTCTTCATGATTATCACCTCAAGTATATTATAATCTCTTCTAAAGAGCTTCAACCTGTAAAGTATGGAAAGGAAGAAACACAATGATGAAACTATATAATCATTATTGCATTTTTTATTCTATGATAACAAAAAAATTTCGTAAACCCCATTAAAACGTGTATTTCGCTCTGAAAACGTTATCAAGTTGCTAAAATTCTACATAATATACAGAAATCGAATATTCGGTGTACTTTTCCCCTCATCTGAAAAAAGAAACGTACATAAACCTGCACGTTCCTTCTTTTTCCCTATTAGTAAGTAAAAATACTCCCAAGGAAATTATATTTCCCTATATTCCGGTATTTAAGGTAACGCATATCCAGCAGCTCTTCCTCATTTAATGAAGATAATTTCTCCAATGATTGCGCTACGACACGGTCAATTTCTCGAGCCTGATCTTCAACAGAACGATGGGCCCCGCCAAGCACCTCTGGGATCACTTCATCAATGATATCCATCTCTTTCAAATCCCTTGCCGTGATTTTCATCGATTCCGCTGCTTTTTTTGCCTGTCCGGCGTCCTTCCAAAGAATAGAGGCAGCACCTTCAGGTGATATTACAGAATAGGTTGAGTTCTCTAGCATATGCAAATGATCGCCTACGCCAAGGGCCAGTGCGCCCCCGCTTCCCCCTTCGCCGACCACAAGGCAAATGATAGGCACCCTCAAACCAGCCATCTCAAACAGATTTCGGGCAATAGCTTCACTTTGGCCGCGCTCTTCTGCCGCTTTCCCGGGATAAGCCCCTTTCGTGTCGATAAAGCAAATTACCGGGCGATTAAACTTTTCAGCCTGCTTCATGAGTCTTAAGGCTTTACGATATCCTTCAGGATGAGGCATGCCAAAGTTTCGGCGGATATTTTCTTTCGTATCCTTGCCGCGCTGATGACCAATCACCGTGACAGGCCGGCCTCGGTATTTGGCTATGCCGCCAATAATGGCCTGGTCATCCCCATATAGACGGTCGCCATGACATTCAAAGAAATCTGTGAATAGGCAGTCAATATAATCCTTCGTTGTCGGACGTGCGGCATGACGCGCTATTTGGACCCGGTCCCACGGTTCAAGATTTTCGTAGATTTCTTTTTCGATATCATGAAGCTTTTCTTCAAGAGTCTCGATATCCTCCGTAAAATCATGTGTTGTGGTGCTCGCTAATTGCTTCAGTTCATCTATTTTTGCTTGTAAGTCACTGATAGGTTTTTCAAAGGAAAATTCCGCCGACATCACTCATTACCTCCTGCTGTGTGGATCTCAATAATATTAGCCAAAGTCGCTTTCAGCTCACTGCGCGGGATGACAGCATCCAGCTGTCCGTGCTCTAGCAAGAACTCTGATGTCTGGAAATCCTCTGGTAATTTCTCGTGAATCGTCTGCTCGATAATCCTTCTGCCTGCAAAGCCAATCAAGGCACCTGGCTCGGCAAGGTTATAATCTCCAAGCGAGGCAAAGCTAGCGGACACACCGCCGGTTGTCGGATGCGTCATCACCGAAATGATGAGCCCCTTGTGGTCGCTGAACCGTTTCAGCGCAGCACTTGTCTTCGCCATTTGCATCAAACTTAAAACGCCCTCTTGCATTCTGGCTCCCCCTGAAGCCGTAAATATGATGAACGGCACTTTCAGTTCATCAGCCTTCTCAATGGCACGAGTGATTTTCTCACCGACAGCGGACCCCATACTGCCCATTCTAAATGTCGAATCCATGATAGCAACCACACTGGTCTGACCACTTATTCGACAAACCCCCGTTAAGACAGCTTCATTCATGCTGGTTTTCTTTCGATCCTGGTCTAATTTTTCAAGATACCCTGGGAAAGATAATGGATTCTCAGATACCATCATTCGATTTATTTCTTCAAAGGTTCCTTCATCACTAACACTCTTTATTCGCTCATAGGCAGTCATCGTGTGATGGTACCCGCATTTAGGGCAAACCTTCTCATTCTTGGCGATTTCCTTAGAATATTTAATTACTTTGCATGAAGGGCATTTCATCATGATACCTTCCGGAATCTCCTGCTTCGCTTTATCCGACGGAATGGTTGCATATTTTTTTCTGCGCCCTCTTGAAAAAACATCTTTTAACAAACTGCCTATCCCCTTTCAGTTCCCTAATATGGTTAACAAATAACAGTGGCCTTACCTCCTGATCACGGAAAGAACCCGTGCAGTCCGTAAACTACAAATGATTCCTTCCATGGATCCAAAAGATAAAGCCAAGTCCGTTTGGTTAAGCAGCCGCCTGTTATTCGGCGTTTACACTCTTCCTGATGTTTTTTTCATAGATGTTAAGGGCTTCTTCCTTTTGCCCATTCTCTAACAAGGCAGCTAAAATGATGTATTGCTTACGTTCAGAAATAGGGAAGATACTGCCGGAAGCTTTTGCATAGCTGTTAACAGTCTTCCATATTCTTTCCATCAATCTATTATCTGTCAGCATCGCCAATTTAGCAAAAAATTCTTCATCGGTAAATGAATGGTTCCTTGCCCATTGATAGAAGTCATTGCCTGCTGCAGGGTTGCGTTCACTCAAACCAGCCAAAATGCGAATGCAATCCTTCTCAAGCAGCAATTTCACTTCAAGCAAGTCCTCCTTTGTCTTGCCTTCAAGCACAAAGAAGGATCCCAAGAGCTCAACAAGCTTATGCTCCTGAAAATTATAAATAAAAGTGCCTTCCCCTCGGCGGGTCTCAATCAAGCCCAAAAGCTCAAGTGCCCTTAGCGCCTCTCGAACGGAGGAGCGGCCTACATTCAACCGTTCTGAAAGCTCTCTTTCAGACGGAATCTTATCCCCGGGAACAAGCTTGTCTTGCTCGATCATCCTCTGAAGCTTACGTACAATTTCTAAATAAACCTTCGATTGTCCTGCAGCTTGCTTTTGCTCCACCAGCCATCACTCGCTTTTCCCAATTGATGATAACAACTCTGTTTTTCTTCTAATCTCTTCAGGATCTACCTTCAATCTCGCAACACCTGTTTCCATTGCCGCTTTAGCCACTGCCGCCGCCACAGCTGGTGCCACACGAGGATCGAAAGGCGCAGGTATGACATAATCCGCATGCAGCTCTTCCTCAGAAATCAAATCTGCGATAGCATGGACTGCCGCAACTTTCATCTTCTCATTAATATGAGTGGCGCGTACATCAAGCGCTCCGCGGAAAATCCCCGGAAATGCCAGTACATTATTGACCTGGTTAGGGAAATCCGAGCGGCCAGTGCCGACGACTTTAGCTCCCGCTTCTTTCGCAAGCTCCGGCATAATTTCCGGTGTCGGATTAGCCATCGCAAAGATGATTGGATCCTCTGCCATCGATTGGACCATCTCTGCCGTCAGCGCATCTGCTACTGATACCCCAATAAACACATCCGCATCCTTGATCACATCTTTAAGCGATCCTTCTGCACGACTGCGGTTGGTGTATTTTGCAACTTCTGCTTTCACTTCGTTCATTCCATATGGGCGGTCTTCGAAGATCGCTCCCTTACTATCACACATAATGATATCTCGCACACCAAAATGATATAAAAGTTTTATGATTGCGATGCCGGCAGCACCCGCTCCGCTCGCAACAACTTTGATTTCAGACATTTTTTTATTTGAAAGCTTCAAAGCATTCACAAGCCCTGCAAGCGTCACGATAGCTGTTCCATGCTGATCATCATGGAAGACTGGAATATTCGCCTCCCGCTTTAATCGTTCCTCGATGACGAAACAATTCGGTGCGGCGATATCCTCCAAATTCACTCCGCCAAATGTTGGCTCCATCAGCTTAACCGTTTCGACAATCTTGTCCACGTCATTCGTATTTAAACAGATTGGAAAAGCATCCACACCTGCAAAACTCTTAAACAGCAAGGCCTTTCCTTCCATAACAGGCAGCGCGGCCTCTGGGCCGATATTGCCAAGCCCAAGGACGGCTGTGCCATCGGATACAACAGCAACCGTATTGCCCTTTATGGTATATTCATATACTGTATCCGGCTTATCATGAATTTGTTTGCAAGGTTCTGCTACGCCTGGAGAATAGGCCAGGCTCAAATCTTTTGCATTTCGAACCGGAACTTTAGATACAGTTTCCAATTTACCTTTGTTAACACGATGCATATGCAGTGCTTCTTCTCTCAATGTCATCCCAACACCCCTTTTCCCTTAAAAACGATTGGCCCCATCCGCCTTGATGGTCAGACCAGAAATGATATCTTTCAATATATCACAATATTCAGTGCAATTCCTAGTCAATCTTCTTTTAACAGAACATTTCCTTTACCAGCAACATCTTCCAGAATAGAGATTAAGTGGGATGAAGGGTTTACCCAATTGTCTTTTGACAGCTGAATGGTCTTTGCTTCCTTCTCATAATGCAAATAAACTTTTACATTTCCTCGATAGCCAGCGAGGCACTTCTTGATTTCTGTAAGATTTTCCGGCGTTTGCCGGTCTGGCGTCAGCCTGATATAAAGTGATTTGAACAATTGGCGCAAATGATCATTCTCATCCTGTAAATCATACATGGCTTTAATGACAAACTGTTTCTTTCCATTCCGTTCTTCTGATTTCCCCTCCAAAAGCAATATATTCCCTTCTTTCAAAAGGGCGCTATGCTGCCTGAACACATCTGGGAAGGCAACACATTCCATCTCGCCCGTTTCATCACCCGCCGTCAAAAAGGCCATATTCTCTCCCTTTTTGGTACGGATAGTTTTTACGGACTGGATAAAAGCTCCAAGATAGCCTGTCATGCCTGGCCGATATTTGATAACCGGCAAGGCCCCCGCATGGGTTAATTGCTTCCGGTAATCTGATAATGGATGGTCAGATAAATAGAATCCGAGGACTTCTTTTTCTTTTTGCAGCTTCACTGCAGAAGGTATTGGGTCAACCATCATATATTTCGGTTTAATCATTTCATCATCCGCATCAAAAAAACTGGCATCACCGTTCGATGGACGGACTAATTCAACATGCTCCAATGCCACATCTATGCTGGCAAGAAGGCTTGCCCGGTCGATTGCGAACTCATCAAACGCTCCAGCATAGCATAAATTTTCGAGAACCTTTCTGTTTACGACCCTCGCAGGCACTCGTACGCAAAAATCAAACAAGTCGGCAATTGGACCATTCTTGCGTGCCTGCACAATCTCACGCAAGGCAGATGCCCCAATCCCCTTGATCCCTGCAAGGCTGTAGCGAATCCCTTTTCCTTTTTCTATGGTAAACGGGTAATGACTCTTATTAATGGATGGCGGAAGTATCTCGTAGCCATCGCTCTTCAATTCCTGCACATATTGTAAGATCTTCTCCTCATTGCCAATCACTGAAGTCATAATACCGGCCATGAAATGAAGAAAATAATTGGCCTTCAAATAAGCAAGCTGATAAGCAATCAAGCTATATGCAACCGCATGGCTTTTTGGGAAACCGTAATTGGCAAAACGGACAATTAAATCATATACCTCATTTGCGCGCTTGGAATCGTATCCGTTTCTTTCCGCACCACTGACGAAGTGCACTCTTTCCTTATCAAGCACATCCTTCTTCTTCTTGCTGACCGCTCTGCGCAGCAGGTCAGCCTCCCCTAAATTGAACCCGGCCATCGTAGAGGCAATCTGCATGATTTGCTCCTGATAGACGATGATTCCGTATGTTGGCTCAAGTATTTCTTTGAGGACTGGATGCGGATAAGACACGGTCTCTCTGCCATGTTTCCTCGCTATGAATGCCGGGATATTATCCATCGGACCCGGCCTGTATAAGGCATTTACGGCAACGAGATCGCCGAATGAGGTCGGCTTAAGCTTCTGCAGCACATTTTGCATGCCTCCGGACTCAAATTGGAAAATGCCTGATGTCCGTCCTTTTGAAAGCAATTCATAGGTCTTTTCGTCATCAAGCGGCAATTGGCTTAATTGAATTCTCCGTCCCGTGGATCTTTCGATTTGTTTGATAATCTGATCAAGCAGCGTCAGATTTCGCAGACCGAGAAAATCCATCTTCAATAACCCAATCTCTTCCAGGTATTCCATCGCAAACTGGGTTAAATAAACCCCTTCATGCCCCGCCTGGATGGGGATTATTTCTGTGAGAGGCCGGTCTGTAATGACGACGCCGGCGGCATGAATGGATGTATGCCTTGGAAGCCCCTCCCACTTTTGAGCCATTTCGATAATTCTCTTGTGATGCTCCGCTTGCTGCACCCACTCACGCAGGCGGGGAGAATCCGCTAAAGCCTGACGAATCGTCAGCCCATGGCCAGGAGGGAGCGTTCTTGATAATTGTTCAATCTCTTTCACATTAAGCCCAAACACTCTTCCAGCATCCCTCAAAGCCGCTTTCATACCAAATGTACCAAAAGTAATGATTTGAGCGACGTGCAGGGCTCCGTATTTCTCTGCCACATAACGAATCATTTCCTCCCTGCGGTTATCAGGGAAATCGATATCAATATCCGGCATGGTGATTCTCTCTGGGTTCAGGAAACGCTCAAATAGAAGATCATTCTTAACCGGGTCCACATTCGTGATGCCCAGACAATAGGATACAATAGATCCAGCGGCAGATCCCCGCCCAGGTCCAGTTAAAATCCCTTCTTTATGGGCATGCTTCATGAAATCCCACACAATGAGGAAATAATCACTGAATCCCATCTTGGCAATAACGGAAAGCTCATAATTCAATCGTTCTTCATGCCGCTTTTCCCGATTAGGATAACGTCTCAGAAGGCCGCGGTGGCATATTTCCGCCAAATAGGCATCGGCGGGCCGATCATCTGGCACGGGATATTTCGGGAGCAGCTTTTGGTGAAAGTCCATGGTGACAGAGCAGGCCCTCGCAATATTCACGGTATTCTCCAGAGCGCCGGTCTCATCCCCATACCATTCGACCATCTCATTTAAGGAGGCCAGATGCATTGATTCCTCCCTGCCAATCACTGCATCTTCTATGTCAGCAAGCTTGATATTATCCTTTAGGCATATCAGACCTTGATAGGCCATGGAATCTCCTTCATCCATATAGCGAACGGGACCAGCTGCTACAAGCGGTACGGCCGTGTTTTGGGCAAAGCGTTTTATTTTCTCCCAGTTCGGTTTTTTATTCCGAGGCAGAGAAAGATAAAAGCGGCCTTCACCAAAAATTTGCTTATATTTATTCACAAGGGCAGCGGCGCCTTCCTCATCACCTTGAACCAGCAGTCCTTCAATTTGGCCCTCTTCCCCCGGACTAATTGCTAATAACCCATTCGCATAGCCTTTCAGCCATCTGATAGGCAAGCCTTCATTCGACCTTGTCTGAATGGCGCTTGAGATCTTCATCAAGTTCTTGTAGCCCTGATTATTTGCCGCCAGCAGCAGGAGCGGGAAGCTGCTTGTCTCCTCTTCATTCAGCAAATCACATGTCAAGCCGATAATCGGCTTAATTCCCTGTGCCAAGCACTCCTTATAAAAGGACGGAGCCGCATACATCACATTGCGGTCGGTCAATGCAACGGCTTTGTATCCGCGCATCTTTGCACCGGCGACAATTTCTTTCACCGACAAGGTGCTCTCTAGCAAGCTGTAAGCACTATATACATGAAGATGGACAAAAGACATTGGCGTCACATCCTTCTTTCTTTAATCATACTAAATCATTCTTAAAACGATTCTTCTCTATTATAAGATTCCTGGTGAAAAAAAGAAAATATGTTCGTATTTTGAAACAGAAACTTCCTAACATCCTCATAATATCAGGTATACGGCCATATACATATATTAAAAACAAAAAAGGACGAGTTATATGGACCAAGCATTTCTACCAGCCTTCATTAACAGTTTCTTCATTTCATTAGGAGTTTTATTAGGCGGCTCCTTGATCGGAGGACTCGCCGCCTTCATTACAGGACAGCCTCCTTTAACCCATGTATTCCGTCTATCGGAAGGGTTAAGGATATGGGCAATCGTTGCGGCTATCGGAGGCACCTTTGATGCGGTCTATTCTTTTGAGAGAGGTATTTTTCACGGGGAAACAAAGGATATCTTCAAGCAAATTATGTTCATTATCTCAGCCCTTGGCGGAGCCCAGGCTGGAGCTCTCATCATCCAATGGCTGACACAGGAGCAAATGCATCCATGAGAATCCCTCCATACCATCGCAATCCCCTGTGGCAGCGTTTCTTCGCTGGTGTTGCGATTGGCGCTGTCATTAGCTGGGTCGTGTTCTTCTACATGTTTGGCGACTTGCAGGAGAAACAGGTCCAGATCATTCAGACACAGCAGGATACCATCAGGGATTTATATGAGGAAGTGGATATATGGCAAAGCGAGTATGAGATACTAAACAAGAAGAATGAAAGCCGATTGCTCGTCCAGGATGTCTCTGTCCGCATTACCAATTACAAGAAATACCGGCTGGACCCGCTCAGTATATTTGAGGTTGAGCAAAGCATCCAAAAGGATTTCTCCTCCTTGATCGGCAAGGATTTAGAAAGCGTCAGCAAAGGAAAGGAACTTCTCAAACGAGTCATCATCAATAAGGATATCAAGCTGAACAGCCGCCATTATCGGCTCGAGGTTAAAGAATTGCTCATTTACACCAATATTGAAATCGAGTTGACCATTAGACAAATGTAAGGAAAGAGGCTGGTTCGAAAACTGCCTTTACAGCGTTTTTGAACCAGCCCCTTTTGTATCAAGCCTTGCAAACCTCCACTAAGTCTGCAATAACCCTATCCGCCTCTGCCCAGTCATAAATGGTGGCACCTGATGCAAGCGGATGTCCTCCGCCGCGATACTTTTTGGCAATGCCATTGATAACCGGCCCCTTTGAACGAAGGCGCACCCGGATTTCATTGCCCTCCTCGATGAAGAATACCCATGCCTTCATGCCCTTTATGCCGCCGAGCGTGCTCACGAGCAGAGAAGCCTGTGACGCATTGACCTTAAAGCGCTCCATGATTTCCTTTGTGATGACCATGGAACCTACGCCATTTTCGTCCATCTTAAAGTTTTCGAACACATAGCCATTCAAGCGAACGACCGCCTCATCCACATCATAAAGCCCATTATAAATCTCCGTGCGATTGAACCCGTAATGAATCAGCTCCCCAGCATACAGGAAGGTTTTATCTGTAGTGCTTGGATACAGAAATCTCCCAGTATCCCCCACAATGCCGGCATAGAGCAGCCGAGCCGCCTCTTGTGTCATCGTTAATCCCTGTTCTTTGCCGAACAAATAAAATTCATAGATCATTTCACTGCAAGAACTCGCTTGAGTATCTACCCAGACAATATCTCCATATGGATCCTCGTTTGGGTGGTGATCAATCTTGATGAGCTTATCACCCATTGTGTAGCGCTGGTCGCACACCCGCTCCTGATTAGCCGTGTCACACACAATGACCAGTGCCTGATTGTAGGCCGAATCAGGTATTTGATCAAGCCGCTTTAAGAACTGGAGTGATTCCTCCTCAATCCCCACCATGTACACATTTTTCTCCGGAAAAGAGGCCTTGATTATCTCCCCTAGTCCGCACTGGGATCCGTATGCATCCGGGTCTGGACGGACATGCCTATGTAAAATAATCGTTTCATATTGTTTGATTGCTTCAAGTATGCGTTCTTTCATTATCCATTCTCCTTTAATGAGTCTTCCAATGCTTATTAAAGCAAAAAACCAGCTCCAAAGGAAACATATCCCACATTGGTCATTTTATTCTATTTTTAGTACAATGTAGACATCCCATTCTAACGGAGGCCAGTCTATGCCTATATTAGTTTTCTTTATCGTGACGTCCCTGTCCTTTTATATTTACTATAAAGCAAAAACCTATCGGACACATCACCCAATGCAGCGCGCATGCCTAAAAGGAAAATCATCCATGACACTCGGCTTGTTCGTGCTGACTTTCGGAATCAACCAATTATTTCTGTACCAAACCTCACTGACCTACTTTATTGCAGGGCTATTCATCATTATGGGAGGCCTTAGTTTATATGGCGGCTTTAAAATGTACCGTCATTTCGCCCCGCTTGCAGAGGATGAATTCCACGCCCTATCTAAGTAGAGAGCAATCATGATGGTAAAAATGCCTTAACCAAGGAATACCTTCCCGCTGGTTAAGGCATTTTTATTTTCCAATCAGCGCTCAAGCAATTGGCACATCAGCATCGCTTTCCCGACCAATTTACCCTCACTAAACACATCAATCTCTACTTTAGCGAATTTACGGCCGACCTCAAGGATATTAGGCGCAATCGTCAGGATGCTTTCGAGCTGTACGGGCTTCAGGAAATAAACGGACATGTTTTCCACGACAAGCTCGCCCCTTTTATAGCCCCGCAGCGCGCGGTTTGCAGCTTCGATAACGAGCGCGGTAAAGACACCATACGAAATGGTTCCCAAATGATTCGTCATCTGCGGGGTTACTGCGCATTCGAACTTATCTTCATCTTGAATCACATTCATCTGGTTAGCAATGACATCATCAATCGTTTCTCCTACTTGAGGCTGCCTCTGGCTCATCTGCAGCGCCTTGAGGACATCCTGGCGGCTGATGATTCCAATCAGGATATTCCGATTATCCACAACCGGCAGCATCTCAATTCCTTCCCACACCATTATATGGGCAGCACTCGCTACGCTTGTTTTCTCTCCCGTAAAAATCGGACTTTTCGTCATTATCTTCTCAATTTGGGTCTCCGCGCTCAAACCAAGGATGTCACGCGAGGTTACCATTCCCTGCAGCCGCATATTCTCATCCACCACAGGGAAGCGGCTGTGCTGCGTTTGCCTATTGAGCTCTGTCCAATTCTCGATTGTGTCTCCTACTCGCAACACTTCCGTACGTTCAGCCGGAATCAAAATATCCTCCACCAGCAAGATTTCCTTCTTGATCAATTGGTCGTAGATAGCTCTATTAATCATCGTGGCAACCGTGAATGTATCATACGAGGTAGAGATTACCGGCATTTGCAATTCATCGGCCAGCCTCTTGATAGCATCAACCGTATCAAATCCGCCCGTAACCAGGACTGCCGCTCCCGCCTTTAAGGCAAGCTCATGCGCCTTCACCCGGTTCCCGACAATGAGAAGGTTCCCGGCTTCCGTATAACGCATCATTGCGTCAAGTTCCATCGCTCCGATGACAAACTTATTCAGCGTCTTATGGAGGCCAGTCCTCCCGCCAAGAACCTGTCCATCAACAATATTGACCACTTCTGCAAATGTCAGCTTCTCAATGTTCTCTTTCTTCTTCCGCTCAATCCGAATCGTTCCAACACGCTCAATTGTACTCACATAGCCCTTATTTTCGGCATCCTTGATTGCACGGTAAGCGGTTCCTTCACTGACCGCGAGAGCCTTCGCAATCTGCCGGACGGAGATTTTCTGCCCAACCGGAAGTTCATCAATATAATGTAAAATTTGTTCATGCTTAGTAGCCAAACTATTCACCCTTTTTCGTTATCCATTATTCTTATTATAAGGTTAAAAGGGCAAATCTATCAAACGACCTTTTTTTATACGCCTTTTTGCCTTACCTTAGCCGTACTCGCAGCCTTCGAAGTTTCCCTTCTGCCGGCCTTGCCATAAAGTATGCCGGAAAGATTGCCAGCAAGGACGCAAAAGGCTAACAGCATCCACGCGCCAGAGAATAAGACCTCTTCCCTCATACCTGCGAAGGTTAAACGAGGCAACGACCACATTAGCATCACAAAGGCAGCAACAAAGCAAAATCCATACCTTTTCTTCATCAAAACCCCTCCTATATGAGTAATATATATGAGAGATTTCAAAAAAAAGAAGCGCCGCCCCTCTTAATAAAGCAAGGGCAGCACTCTGCGTTCATCTTATAGTTCAACCATATCCCCAGGAGCCATCACCTTCACGACTCCCTCCTCACAAAGAGAAGCGAAATGATGAGGGTCCTGCTTAATCGGCGGGAATGTATCATAGTGAATCGGAACGGCCTGTTTCGGATGCAGGAATTCGACGGCAAGCGCCGCATCCTCCGGTCCCATCGTGAAATTATCCCCAATCGGAATAAAAGCAAGATCAATCGGGTGTCGGTCCCCAATCAGCTTCATGTCAGAGAAGAGTCCCGTATCCCCTGCATGGAAGACCGTCTTGCCATCAATGGTCACTAGAATTCCAGCCGGCATCCCGCCATAGATAATCTGACCATCCTCTTCAAAACCAGTCCCGTGAAATGCCTGAGTAAATTTCACGCGCCCGAAATCAAAATTATAGGCGCCGCCAATGGACATCCCATGCGTTTTCACGCCTTTCCAGCCAAGATATGTACTCATCTCAAAGTTGCATATTACAAGGGCATCATGCTTTTTAGCGAGTTCAACCGTATCCCCTACATGGTCACTATGCCCATGCGTCAGAAGAATGAAGTCCGGACTGACATCCTCAACCTTCAAGTCTGTCAGCTCATTTCCCGTGATAAATGGATCAATTAAGATTTGATGCTTGTCCGTTTCAATTTTGACAACCGAATGGCCATGATAAGAAACCTTCAAGATTCATCTCTCCTTTTTTCGCTATTGGATATAAATACCCGCTTTTTTTATTTTCTAACAATTTACTTTCCTACATTTAATTGATAACCTACTATCATATATCACTAGAGTACAGGAGGCTGTTTAAATGAGCAACTTAAATCTATTGGCTGATTGGCTGAAAGAGAAGCAGGCTGATGCCGCATTCATCACATCTACAGAAAATGTTTTTTATTTAAGCGGTTTTCACAGCGATCCGCATGAGCGATTGCTAGCCGTTCTAGCATTCCCTGCAGATGAGCCGATTTTAATCTGTCCGCAAATGGAAGTCCCTGATGCAAAGCAAGCCGGCTGGGCATATGAAATCATCGGTATTTTAGATACACAAAACCCATGGGAACGAGTCCATGAGGCATTGAAGAAACGCAATGTTTCCATTCAAACGCTCGCGGTTGAAAAGGAGCATTTAACATTGGAGCGTCTCGAAGGGCTTAACTCGATTCTTGGTCAGCCTTCATACATATCCGCAGAAGAGAAAATGCGCCAATTGCGCATGGTCAAAAGCGAAAGCGAACTGGCCATTATTAAAGAGGCATGCCGCCTTGCCGATTACGCGATCAAGATTGGAACAGAGGAAATCGCCGAGGGCAAAACAGAAATGGAAATCCTCGCTGCGCTTGAATACCAATTGAAAAAAGAGGGCGTCTCCGAAATGTCATTCGCAACGATGGTATTGACAGGTGAGAATGCCGCTTCCCCGCACGGCGTGCCTGGGCAAACAAAAGTAAAAAAAGGGGACCTCGTTCTTTTCGACCTTGGCGTTGTTGTCGACGGCTATTGCTCAGACATAACACGTACAGTTGCTTACGGGCAAATCTCTGATGAGCAAAGAGAGATTTACGAAACGGTCCTTGAAGCACAGAAAGCTGCCGTAGCAGCATGCCGCCCTGGTGTTACATGCGCCGAAGTCGATTTGACAGCTCGCAATATTATCCGCAACAAGGGCTATGGCGATTACTTCCCGCACCGCTTAGGCCATGGTCTTGGCATCAGCGTGCACGAATACCCTTCCCTGACAGAGGTCAATGAGCTGAAATTACAAAAAGGCATGGTATTCACGATTGAACCAGGCATCTATGTCCCTCAAAAAGCTGGCGTCCGCATTGAAGACGACCTTTATGTTACGGAGAACGGCGTTGAAATACTGACGAAGTTCCCGAAAGAATTAATCACACTTTAATCGCTATGCATGTGAGCCGGAAGATTGCCACTCCCGCTCACATGCATTATTAATATATCAATAAAATATTAATTTGCCCTTTCCATGACTATCTGTCATAAATACTACTCTAACCATTCAAATAAAATTATTAGGAAAGAACGCCAAACACTCGTTTGTTTCAACGATACTCACCTTCCCCCTTAAGACAAAACCAGCTATTATCGCAAAACTTTTTAAATGTTCACTGTATTTCCATATAATTTTGCTACTATTCGAAATGTTTTATAGTATAATAGAATTATAATAAAGGAGGAGATTAATATGGCATTAACCTATAATAATATCCTTGTTGCAGTGGATGGTTCACAAGAAGCTGAATGGGCATTCAAAAAGTCCATCGACATCGCTAAACGTAACGATGCAACACTTGTACTGACACACGTTGTGGACAATCGCACTTTTGCAGCAGTTGAAGCATATAGCATTTCAATCACCGAAAGCGCTGAGCAATATGCAAAAGACCTTTTAGAAGAGTATCAAAAACTCGCCTTGGATGCAGGCGTCCAAAAAGTCGAAATATGCATCGAATTCGGATCCCCTAAGGTAAAAATACCTAAGGATATTGCCAAAAAGCATGATATCGACCTGATCATCTGCGGTGCCACAGGGCTGAATACAGTAGAGCGCTTCTTCATCGGCTCTGTTTCTGAACACATTATCCGCTATGCGAAATGCGATGTCATGGTCATTCGCTCCGACGATAAAGACAGCAAATAACCGTTGATAATTTAGAATATACAAAACAAAAGCTGACCCAAAAGTCCCGCCAGCCGGGCTTTGGGCCAGCTTTTTAATTTGGCCTCATCTCTATCACTGCATAATCTCCTTAAAATGCCAGGAGCCTTGCTCCGTTTGATAGGCAGCAAGGCTCCTGGCAGATGATTTTATAACTCTTGTTCAATGAAAGCACAAAACCGGGAAGACATGCATTAGTTTATCAAACAGTGTTAGCTGCGGCATTTCATTAGCGGGTACCCAATAACGCAGATTTCATCCGATCATTTAAGGCGAATTTTTCATATTGTTTATATAAAGAGTGGAATTTACCGCTGTATTGTTTATTCCAAGGTTTTTTCTTGCCGCAGAAATGGAGGATGACAGTGTTTTCGAAGATATAATCCATGTCACAAACGCCGCCATTCATAATTTTGTAGTAGCTGTAAAACCTAACATCATAATTATATAACTTCTCATCTAAACTTTTTATCTGTTTAGAATACAGGACATTAATGACATCCTGGTCCGGCATAATTAACTTGGAGCGATTCTTGTCAACGAAATCATAAATGACCTTCTCATCAATTAATTGTCTCTGAAGGGGCAGGTTCATTAATAAAACGCCAGAATTATAGTACGCATCAATATCGTAGACGTTTAACCTAACTTTATTCACTTCTTTAAGCGCAATCTTATCATGATAGGAGGCAGCATATAAGTAACCCTCAATATCTGTATTATATAGTTCCCTAATAGAATTGATCACTAATATATCAGGATCAAGATATAAAATGCGATCCAGCTCTTGAGGCAAGAATTTAAATGCCAGCAAACGATAATACATCGCTTTTGTATAGTGAAGAAGGGTAGGTGCATCCTCAAAACAATCATCATCTACGTAGATTACGTTTAATTGACTACCATGATTGTCAATAAATTGACGCAGATCTTCTAGCTCCTGTGTGTCAAGACTGGAATGCATTACATAAATAGCAAATGACTCTTCCTGGTTATTCAGAAAGAGCGATTTTAGCATAACCTTCAAAGGCTTGATATAGTTAGAATCTAAAGTCATCAGTATATTCATAGACGAAAAACGACCTTCCTTCAAAATAAATGTATGATATTTTTCTTGAACAAGGCTTACTTATGTAATGGTTAATTGAATACAGAATCAGAGTTAAAAAACGGGACATTTCTCTAAGTATGGCGAACGATTCAAACCTCCCTTCCTCTATAAAGCATTATTTCTAGCTTGTTTACTCAATAATTAACTACCCTACTATGATTATTAACGAACATGAAATTATTAAGTTTCATAATTATTTGCTCTAATGCAGTTCCCCAAAAATATTCTCCCCCTGCCATCTCCCCCTATGACTAAAGATTTATTTTACTTACACCATCAATTCTAATATGATTAAAGTACTAGCTTCCCTTTCAGTTTGAAACGAATTAACGGAGATTCACAGGAGGTGAAGAGGATTGAGAATCAAGAAAATCTTAAATAACAATGCGGCCATTGTCATAGAAGATAAACAGGAAAAAATTGTCATTGGTCCGGGCATTGCATTTAATAAAGGAAAAAACGACCTAATCAACAGAAATAAAATCGATAAACTGTTTGTGATAAAAAATGATGATCATTTCGAGCAGCTTTTACCTCAAATTCCCGTTGAGCTTATGGCTATAACACAGGAAATCATTCAGTATGCGGAGGACCGCCTTGAAGTTAAATTAAATCCGCATATCTTTATTGCTTTGGCAGATCACCTGTCATTTGCAATTGAACGTCACGAGGATGGTATTTATATAAAAAACAAACTCCTTTCTGAGATTAAAATTCTGTATAAAAAGGAGTTTGACATAGGCATTTGGGCTATCAATTATGTTAAGGAGAAGACTGGTATTCACATGCCGGTAGATGAGGCTGCTTTTATCGCTCTCCATCTTCACACCGCATCTGTTCCGTCCGGAAGTTTGCAGGTTACCCTGCGCCAAACTTCCATCATCAATGAAATCATACATATTATTCAGGATTATTTTTCAATCAGTTTGGAAGAAAACGGACTCTCCTATGAGCGCTTAATCACTCATCTGCGCTATACATTGTATAGAATTACCGAAACGTCTGATCGAACAATGGATGAAGAGATGCTTATCATGATACGCAATAAATTCCCATCCTCCTATAATTGCGCGAAAACAATAGCCAAGCACCTTTCCCGACAGCACGACATTCAGCTTCCGCCAGAGGAAATTGGCTACATTACGATTCATATAGAGAGATTGCGAAGCAGAAAAGGATGATAGATGCGGGATGGACATTTTTGCTTATTAATCAGGTCACTTCTCTTCACAAAAGACAGAAAAGTAAAACAAAAGACCAAAAAGCTCGTTCCTATCTATTATCGATTGGAACGAGCTTTTTTCGGTATGCTATAAATATTTAAACCTTAAAAACTAGTCTTGTTAACTATCTTTTCACAATTTTCTTCAACTCATCTGCCACGAACTGAACACTCGTTCCTACAATTACTTGCAGACTTTCACGACCAGTTACCTTAATACCCGGTACACCGGCAGATTTGATTTTATTCTGATCAACCGCATCTATATCTTTGACTTCTAGTCTAAGACGAGTAGCACAGTTATCAATAGAAACGATATTTTCTTTACCGCCCAATCCTTCATAGATTACTTGAGCTTGTTTAGCAAACTTATCTTCAGAAGAACTAGCAGGAGATTGAGCTTCTTCAGCTGCATCAAGTTCTTCCCCACGTCCAGGTGTGTTCAGATTGAATTTCACAATGATGAAACGGAATAAGAAATAATAAATAACAGCAAACACTAATCCTTGTACAATCAGCATATACGGCTGATTAGCAAGAGGCAATCTGGAGCTTAGGACAAAGTCAACCAAGCCGGCACTGAAACCAAAGCCTGCTGTCCATTGGAAAGAGGCTGCCACAGCAAGAGAAATACCTGTCAATGCAGCATGCACCACATATAATAATGGAGCTGCAAACATAAATGCGAACTCAAGCGGTTCAGTTACACCCGTAAAGAAGGCTGCAAAACCAGCGGCAATCATTAAGGAAGCAACCTGTTTTTTATTTTTTGTTTTAGCCGTGTGGTACATGGCTAAACCAGCAGCAGGCAATCCAAACATCATTACCGGGAAGAATCCAGCTTGATACATGCCTGTTACACCTTTAACACCTTCACCAGACCAGAAGTTACCGATGTCATTAATGCCCGCAACATCAAACCAGAACACAGAGTTTAAGGCATGGTGTAAACCAGTCGGTATTAATAATCTATTGAAGAATCCATAAAGACCGGCACCAGCGGCTCCCAATTTAGCAATTCCTTCACCGAAAGAAACAAGTCCAGAGTAAACCGGCGGCCAGATAAAGAATAAAATAACAGCAACTACCAACATAGAGACAGCTGTCATAATTGGCACTAAACGCTTTCCGCTAAAGAACGCCAATGCATCTGGAAGCTTAACATGGCTAAATCGATTGTACATATTTGCAGCCACTATACCTGCGATAATTCCAACAAAGGCATTGCCAATTTTAGCGAATCCAGGATCTACACTTTCTACCTCAATTCCCTTTAACATAGCAACTGATTCAGGTGCCAGCAATGTCGTTACGACTAAATAAGCAACCAAACCACTTAATGCAGCTGAACCATCCCTATCCTTAGACATCCCCAGTGCAACACCGACAGCAAACAGGATTGGAATATTGTCGATAATGGAAGAACCAGCTTTGATTAAGAAGGCTGCAACCGAGCTGTCAGCACCCCAGCCAGTCGGATCAATCCAGTAACCGATACCCATCAAAATAGCAGCAGCAGGTAAAACGGCAACTGGTAACATTAGAGAACTACCAAGTCTTTGAAAAAACTTTTTCACGTTACTCCCTCCAATTCTTCTTTTTAACTTACATTAGATTTTCCAAATAATGTGAAAGCGCTTACCTATAATTGTCAACCTGCGCATCACCTCCTTAAAATCCATTCACCCAAGCATTTAAATCGTCATCAGGACTGTTTTCCCCTGAATACAGGCACCCTTGCTTCCATAGCTAATTTCACCATCATGATTGGTCACTATAATAGGGGTGATTGTATTTTCTGCGTGTCCCTCTATAAATGCCCAGTCAACC
>JAEIGA010003951.1_pt1 | contig 23022 bp, 12 predicted proteins | sample 9270691 | NCBI WGS metagenome assembly JAEIGA01 (sample SAMN17057246, study PRJNA624740) | gut metagenome | biome: biome; isolation source: fecal sample | host: Bos grunniens | place: China: Xizang | collected 2019 | reverse complement strand
TAAGAACCTGGCAGCCAACCGAATATCAAGGCCGTCCCTTGCCCGAAGAAGAAATCTTCTCGTTGGAAGACTTCGATTGTTGATAAACCTGTAGGATGAAAAAGCAGTTATTGATAAAAACCACACTTTTGTTTTGTAGTGTGATGAGTTTGTGGTCGTGTGGCAAAGATACCGTTCCCGGTATCTTTGCCCCAACGATTAATACGGGTCAGGTAACAGATATATACCGTAAAGGGGCAAGTATTCATGGCAGTATTCAGAATCCAGATGCCTATCCGGTGGAAACCTTCGGTATAGAATATGCCGTTTTGTCGCGTCCCGGTTTGAGTATGGAACAATATTTTGCTACGGCGCAGAAAGTAGAAGTAGAAACATGTGCACCCGATGGTTCATTTAGTGTGCAACTCTCGGATTTGGCACCCGGCCAGATGTATCTGTACCGTAGTTTTGTGAATAGCGGTCATAGTATTGTGTATGGAGTCGACTCTAATTTCCAGACACCACAGAATACGGCACCAATATTTGGTAATATGCAAGTGGAAAATCTTGCCTATACTTCTTTCGATGTTAGCATCGATTTGTTGGACGATGGTGGAGAATCTCTTATGTCGATGGGATTCATTTATAAAGAAGTGAGCGGAGATAGCCAGGAAGAAATCTTTCTAGGTCCCGATATCCAATCTATTTATTCTTCTACCGAAAATCTTGGCGACAATCATTTTCAGATAGATGTCAAGAACTTATACTCAGGTCGTTGTTATGCTATCAGAGCTTTTGCTATGGCCGATGGTCTTGGATATGGACCGATGATGTATGTGAAGACCTTGTCTTCCGATGCAACGCTGATTTCTGCCTGCGACACAAGCAATGTCTCTTATAATAGTTTACATCTGAAAGCCGCTATTTTGGCTGAAAACAACCAATATCCGGTGGAGAGTGTAGGTTTCTGCTATAGTAGCGAAAATGCCAATCCAAGTGTCGATAATTTAACTTTGTCGGCAACACTCATTGCTACAGAATTCGAAGCAGATCTGACACAACTCAACTCAGATACGAAATATTATATCCGCGCCTATGCCAAGCAGAGCAATGGCGAATATGCTTATGGTCCGGTGCTCGAATATACGGTGGTAATGCACGATGTATTGGAAGTTTCCACCATGGCTGCCGACGAGATTACCACTGTGGGTGCACGCCTGTGGGGTCTTGTCAGAAACAACAATGTGAACATAAAGGAACGCGGCTTTTGCTGGAGTATGGAAAATCGAGTACCCGATTTGGAAAACTCGCCACACCAATTGGCAACGCTCAGCGACCAAGAATCATATAGTCTGCTGATGGAAGCCAATTACAATAGTACCTATTATTATAGAGCCTACGCAAAAAATGTCAAAGATGTGGTTTATTATGGGGAAGTGATGAGTTTTACTTCAGAAGATATCGGCCTACCGCAGATAAAAAGCTACGAGGCCACCAATATTACAGAAGCAGGCGCATCCATTGCGATGATAGTGGCTTTGAATTATGGCTATCGCGACGAACACCCCATAGAATATGGAGTGGTGCTGAGTTCTATAAACCAAGATCCCTATCTGGGTGGCGACAATATTGTGCGCAATTATAAAGAAATTTTGCTTGATGCCAATCTGGATGCTTCCGAGTTGTTGATAGAAGACGCTATATCTTTCGATTTGCAGCCCGATACCAAGTACTATTACCGTGTGTATGCCAAGAATGCCAAGGCTACACAATACGGCGATGTGGGCAGCTTTACCACTCCCAAAAGAACGCCTACGCAAGGCGATGTAGATTATCCCCAAATACAACCCTAACCCAAAAGAGAAATGAAGAAATTGAATAAAAAGGCAGGTTTTGCACTGATGCTTTGCCTGAGTGTGACAAGCTTTATGCCGGCCATGGCCCAACGCGAAAAACCGGTTTTGACATATGAGACCTCTGTGGTGCCGGGCAAAGCTTACTACTTGATGAACGCTGAAACAGGCTTGTTTGTGACGCAAGACCTGAGTGACCACTACAGTGGCGATTCTTATGACTATCTCGAACTCTCTGAATGTAAATATAATTTGACGACATTTATTTTTGAACAAGTCGGAAGCAAGTGTTATATAAAGAAGAATATTTCATCATCATATTGCTATTTAAGTAATCGCTACTACTACTACAACTACGGCGACCCCTATCTCTCTTCAGATTTAACTAGTTCTTCCGGTACAAATTATAGGACTTTTCTCATTAACCAAAAGGAAGATAGTACCTATACCATACACGATGGGTATTACGATAATAATTATTATTATGGAAGCTCTTATATGGGCACCCATAGTTCGACGCCGGGCAGCCGTTTGTATTGTGATATTGATCCTGCGAGTGGCAACCCCTACCAATGGCGTTTAATATCTGAAGACAACATCCAATTTGCTCGTTTGCAATTGTACCATGAACTGGAAGCTGCCGAGGAACAGGTATTGCGAGCTAATTCAAAGTTTGAGGAAATTTTCAACACTTCCGATAGCGTAGCGGAAATTAGGAACGCCGCTGTTGAACTGGGAATATTTAATAATGGCACTGTAGCAAATGTATATACCCCTTCTTGGAGCGACTACACGCTGACATATTATATGGATCCGGAGTGCACGATGTATACTACAGGAACCGGCTTTAGATTGAATTATAAGGCCGACTATGCAATGAAAGCGCCCAAAATGACCTTGAATGCCATGGTAGAAGTGGGAGAACGTTCCACTTTAGTGTATACTGCATATTCAACAATATCTAATGGGAGCTATTCGCCATATACATACCATAATGAAATGAAAGTGTATATAGATGGAGCCTTGGTACGCCATGTGTCAAGATATCAGATGGCAAATAGTAGCGCCAATTATTATCCATATAATACGGATGGCCGTTATTGTGAAACCTTAGAGCCTGGTTTACACACCATAACATGGGAGTTTTACGATAATGACGTAAATAACAACGGTTATTCGGATCAACATACCAACAGATATTCTGGTTATGATGATACACATTTGTGCGAAATAGGTATAGTAAATACCGAGCGTGAAATCTCGGTTTCATTGAAGGAACCAGGTAGTTTAGGTACGGAAATCTTGGCACAAATCAATTCGGTGTTCGATGTACGCCGTCTGAAGATAAAGGGCGAAATGAATGCCGAAGACTGGGCTACCATCGATTTGATAGACAAACTCTTTTCTTTAGATTTGAGCGAAGCTGTCATTACGGAAATTCCCGATAATCAGTTTGAGGACCATCCTTGGTTGTATGAATTGAAACTACCTGAAGGTCTTAAACGCATAGGTAAGAGGGCTTTCTGGGATTCTTATGTGAAAGATGTGAACATTCCTTCTAGCGTGGAAGTGATAGACGATGGTGCTTTTCAAAAATCACATATTTCTCATTTGCAAGCCTCTCATTCTCAGTTGCAAAGGATAGGTGCATTGGCCTTTGCCGATTGTGTCTTTCTGGAAGATGTTTTCATGCCTACAGAAAGTATGTCAACTATTGGTGCAGAAGCGTTTGAAGATTCTCGTCATATTGAAACAGCAGTTTTGTCAAAAAACATGCAAACAATAGAAAATGATGCATTCCGCGATTGCTATCGTTTGCGAAACTTGACATTGCCTGAGCAACTTAACAGCATGGGAACTTACGCGTTTTACCGCTTAGATTCTTTGCGTGGCACCCTTTCCTTTCCCAAAGGCCTGAGTGCAGTGCCAGATTATTCATTTTATTACTGTGACTATGTGGACACACTCATTATACCAAATGATGTGAAAGATATTAACCAATATGCCTTTTATAGATTTTATGGTCTTGATTCGTTAGTGTTACCCGATAGCTTGACGTATATAGGTCAGTTTGCTTTGGCAGGTTGTGGTGCGAGAGATGTAAAATTGCCGGCTACATTGCAGAGCATTAGTAATAATGCTTTTGGTGCAGCTCGATTGGATAGTCTGTTTTTACCAGAAGGTATTTCTCTGGGCAATGAGGCTTTTTATAATTGCAACAACTTGAAGTATGCCGAATTACCGACAACCTATTACAGCATCAATGCGACGAGTCTATTTAAAGAGTGTGATAGTTTGAACCATATTAAGATTAAGTCTCCCACTAAATTGTATGGTGCCGATGATGGCTTTGTTTCATGGAAATCTAACGTAATTCTGGAAGTACCTGATTATTTGGTAAATGCCTATAAATTGGATAGTTATTGGTACACGTATAAGGATGTGATAGGTTTTGCCACTTCCGAAGTGGATAAATGGACCATCAACCAGCCCCTGACATTGGAAGCGGCTTCGCGCTTGCAAGGTGCGCCCGATGTGGAACTGAATCGAACCACTTTCACCATGAAGGGTGAAGATGGTATGGAATTGCACGATTTCAATATTGAGTTGTATAATACTTACGGCAAACAAGAGTACAAAAACAGTAAATATAATTATTACTACAACCGATTTTCTGCTTCTTCACAGGTGCTTAGTTCGGCCGATATAGAGGTGAGCGGACAATTGTCGTTAGATTATTATTCGCGAGGCAACTATTGGTGTTACATTGCTTTGCCTTTCGATATTAAAGTGTCTGATATCCAAACCACGGCACAATATGCCATCCGTTATTACGATGGTACCTCTCGTGCCGATAGTGCCAGAGCTACAGGCAACTGGAAAAATTATGGTCCCGAAGATATCATTCCTGCAGGTACGGGCTTTATTTATCAGACCAGCACAGATGTATTGAATAAATTCGTGGCTTACGAAAATAATCGTAAAAACCGAGCCCTTACGGCCAACGATTTGGCTACACCTCTCAAGACTAATGCTTGCGAAAATGCAGCACATCGTGGTTGGAACTTGGTGGGTAATCCCTGGATGACCTATTTTAATATCCATGCGGTAGATTTCACGGCGCCCATCACAGTGTACGATGCTACTACCAATACATACAAGGCGTATTCCATCATTGATGATAATATTGCCCTGCATCCTACGCAAGCCTTCTTTGTGCAATGTCCGGACGATGTGGAAAACATCAACTTTCCGGCACGTGGACGTCAGCTGAGCAGTGTGGTGACCGACCAAAATGGTGCTGCCACCCGCAGTGCTTCTGCTCGCCAAATTATTGACCTGAATTTGAACAATGGCGATGCCTCCGACGATACCCGTGTGGTTATCAATGAAGCCGCCACTATGGCCTACGACTACGGATGCGATGCTTCCAAATTCTTTGCCGAAGGCAATGCTGTGCAACTTTACACCACCGATGCCGAGCAAGTGGCATACGCCATCAATGAACGTCCCTCCGACGATGCACTGATTCCATTGGCATACATGGCCCCTCAGGCAGGTGTCTATACATTGTCTTTGTCGCGCAACCAAGCCGGAACGATTATCTTGAAAGACCTCTACCTGAATACCGAAAGCGATTTGAGCCTTGCCGACTACGAATTCAGCAGCGAAGCAGGACTTGTTGGCGATCGTTTCCAAATCTTGTTGAAGTCGCAAACCACTGCCATAGACAATATGGAGACAGATCATCCCATCGTTACTGTGGTAGCAGGAGGCATCCATACTTCTCAATATGCCATGGTTTATACCGTTGACGGACGTTTGGTAGCACAAGGCGAAGGATTTATCGCATTGAACAAGGGCGTTTATGTGGTACAAGCCGCTCAATACAATACAAAGGTTGTGCTGAAATAATTGGCCGGAAAGTATATGAATGTCAAGATTAAATATGGGCTGCTTGCTGTGTTGCTTGCTTTTGTGGTAGAAGCCAGGGCCCAAGTGTTCAATCCTGCAGATCCTGCCGAACCTACGCAGCCGGTGGCGCCTCCTGTCAGTTTGCTGTTAGAGGTGGTTCCTGCCGAAGGCGGTACGGTGAGCGGTGCCGGCAAATACAATGTGGGCGCATCGGCCACGGTAAAGGCAAGTGCCAATACGGGCTTTGTCTTTTCACACTGGACCGATGCCTCAGACAATGTATTGTCGTACAACGCTACCTATACGCATACCAAAGGCCCTCGCGTGGAGACTCTCAGGGCACATTTTGTGTTCAATCCGGGCAGTCCCTCCGAGCCTTCTGTGCCGATACTTCCGCCTAAGCCGCAAGAACCCGAACCAAGATATCAACTGCATTTGTTTGCCACCGAAGGCGGTAGTGTGAGCGGGGGAGGCCAGTACGAAGATTCCACCAAAATTACGGTATCGGCCAGTGCTTTAAGTGGACATAGGTTTGTGGCATGGGTAAACAATGATGGCGATACGCTCTCGTTGAAGGCTAGTTTCCAATATATTACCAAAGCTGCAGAAGATACGCTTACAGCGTTGTTCCGTTTCAATCCATCTGCACCGAGCGAACCGAGTGAACCCACCATCCGCCCCAAACATTATGTGTATGTGACGGCTACCGATGGCGGCACCGTTTCCGGACCTGGTGTTAAAGTAATGGAAGGTACCACTACGAGTGTGACGGCCACAGTTAATAGTGGATATGTGTTCGATGGCTGGTATCAAGGCGATTCTTTGGTATCGACGTCGAATACTTATTCCTTTACGATGCCTACCGAAGATGTTTATTTGCAGGCTCGCTTCGAAGTGTATATCGAACCGGAGATTCCCTTCAATCCCTCTTCGCCCGGAGAACCTTCGCAGCCCGTAGTGAGCAAGAATTCATTGTACTTAATGACGGTGAAGGCGAAACCCGGAGATACCACCGAGTGTGTGCTCTATGTTCATGCTATCAAGCCGGCTACTACTTTGAGTTTTCAATTGAATTTTCCCCAGGGCGCCCAAGTGCTTCTCGATACTATGTTTGTGTCGGAAAAGGTGCCTGCCTATCGCGTGGAAACGCAGATGATGAACGATACTACCATGTCGGTTTTCATGAGTGGGGACACCCTTGAAGTGGGTACCACCAAACTGCTCAGAATGAAACTGGCAGTAAGCACCGACATAAGTATCGGCACAGGAAAGGTAATTGCTATAAACCAAGTGTCTGTGGGCAATCTGCAAGGCAGCACCGAAACAGCATCAACGCGTAACAGTAGCTTGGACGTGTATAAGTTTGGCGATGCCGACAACAGTGGTGTCATCGACGTAATAGACTTGGCTATGGCTCGCGATTATCTGTATGGTATCCTCTTGGATAGTTTCCAACCTGTGGCAGTCGATTTGAACCGTAACGGTCGCGTGGATGCTGCCGATATTGATTTGTTGATTCAACTTATTTTAGATAGATAGTCATGAAACGATTACTCATATTTACTTCAGCTTTACTCATGGCTGTACAGTTGTGGTCGCAGGCTTCTATCTCGATTGATGCTTTGCAAGAAGACGTCAGTGGCGATTCGCTCGAATTGTTTATCAACTTGAATAACTCCGAACCTATAAAGGCTATCCAATTCGATTTGCAGTTGCCGAGTTCTATCGATTTTAATAAAGTGAAGCCGATATTGAAGAAGCATGCCGATGCCTTCGATTTGGATTATAAATATATTTCCGACAAACATATTCGTATGTTGATTACTTCAGGCAAAGATGAACTGATCCCGCCCGATTCGACCCGATTGCTTCACTTGAATGTGTCTGTTGCTTCTCTGGAAAATGTTAAAACACATCTTTTTCGTGTTTCAGATATCACCTTTGTGTACAAGACTTACCGCTCCGAAGTTGTTGCAGAACAATCTTTCACCGCTTTTGAAGTGAAAGAAGTGGATGTGCAAGGTCTGATTTATAGCCGTAACTCTACTCGCGATGCATTCAATGTGTTTTCGTACACAGATACATTGAAATCTGATGTGGTGATCCCGACAGAAATCTACGGATTGCCGGTGAAGGCTATTGCACCAGGTGCTTTGAAAGGTGCTCATCAATTGCGAAGCATTGAAATTCCTCCACACATTCAAAACGTGGGAGAGAATGCTTTCGGCGGATGTTATAACCTGTTGATGGTGGCATGGAGCAGCCCGGCTGCCCTGCACGCTTCTTGTTTCGATGAACCTCAAGCATATGGCAATATGTTGGTTTTTACACAAAACGAAAATGTTATCAAAGCCGCTGCCGACGAGGCTTTTGCAGGAAATGTGGTGTTGAATGGTAAAGCTGATAATATTCATTTGGTTGATGATAGAGAATTTTACAATCCGAGAGAGTTTACGGCTAAGACCATCATTTATAGTCGTGAATTCAGTAAGCAAACCTATTTGAACCAATCTGCCGGCTGGGAAGCTATGGTGTTGCCATTCGATGTTCAGTATGTAGAGAATAAAAATACAGGTGTGATGTTGCATCCGTTTGCTGAGGCTGATTTCGAAATAACAATGCCTATATGGTTGGCTGCTTGGCAACAAGAATCTCAAAGTTTTGTGCCGTGTAGGGCTATGCTGCCTGCCAATGAGCCATTTATTATGCAAGTACCCAACAGCCGTGAATATCAAGACCAATTCAATCAGGCAGGAACAATCTTTTTTGTGGCGCATGATGCCAAAGTATATCCCAGCTGTGTTGTCCGAGGCAATACCGGCGCGAAATATTATTTTGGTGGTAGCTACGAAAGGTTGGCACCATCTGACGATTTCTATGTGCTTAATGATGAGGAGTATAGCACATCCGAAGGAGAAATAATAGCTCCCGGAGGAGCCTTTGTGGCGGCATTACGCGCCCTGCGTCCTTTCGAGGCCTGTATTTGTGCGGGTTCATCTTCCGACTTGGCTTCGCAGACGCGTGCATCTTATCTGCGCATCGGAAAAGATGTTACAACCGGTATAGAAATTCTGAAGGAGACGGGCTCGCCGGCTTCGCACGGCTCGCACGCCGACCATTGGTACAACCTGCAGGGTTTGCGTCTCCCGTCGCGTCCCACGCAGCCCGGCCTCTACATTCACAACGGAGAAAAAGTGATGATAAAATAAAAAGCGAAAACCATTTTGATAGATGAAAACAACTGCGAAAACAACAACGAAAACAAGCCGCATGATACGAAAGGCCTGCTCCATTGCACTCGTGCTTTTTTGCACCATGAGCCTGCAGGCTCGATCTGTATTGGTGGCCACGCTCTACCACACTGCCAACGACAGCACCTCGGTGTACTACGGCATAGAGGCCTTCAAAAAAGCTTACGATGCTTCCACGCATGGCGATGTGATAACGCTCTCCAGCGGGGCCTTTACCGCTTGTGATATTACAAAAGAGATTACCATTCGCGGCGCCGGCATGGAAGCCGATACCATCAATCATATCGCACCAACCATATTGTTGATTGATGGGGAAATTGAAATGTGGATGCTCCCCTATGCCTCACCAGATCCATCACCTTATCAGTTGTCCATTGAAGGTATTTATTTTGATGGACATATACGCGTGGGAAGACGCGGCTCCAATTCTGTGTATGATTTAGTAGATGCTCATTTTATCAAGTGTAGATTTTTCGATATATTCTCCGATTTAGATGGATCGGACCTTATCAATGTGTCTTTTACTCAATGTAAAGTTTTAAGTATGCATATTAGCGGAAATGCAAGTTTGTATAACTGTGTTGTTATCCCCGATCGCTCACAGAATCGGGCGTATAATTCTAACTACGAATTTATCAATTGTGTGGTGGTAGGGTCATTTGCTGGCGAAGCCGTAAACAATTCTATTTTCTACAATTGTGTGCTTTACGGAACTCAATCTCTGTCTTCAACAAACGTGGCGTATCATTGTGTGGGATGTTATGGCGGCTCTTTGGAGAATACCAATCTTTTTTCAAACTTGTCGGAGGCCATGAGAGAAACCAATCATTCCTTTACTTCGGCTGAGGCTATTTTCAAGACCTTTTCCGGTGGCAGCGCCAATGTGACCGATACCGAAACTTTCGAATTGCAGGATTCCATTAAAACCAAGTATTTGGGCGATGATGGTACGCAGGTGGGTATATATGGTGGCCCGGTGCCCTTCTCGCCAAAAACCACTCTGCCTGTGGTGAGCCGATTTAAAGTGGCATCCAAATCGGACGAAAGTGGCAAACTGAAAGTGGAAATGCAGGTAAACACACCGCAGTAATCAATGCGTAAGATGATGAGTAAAATAGCCAAATATGTGACGATACTTTTTTTGTTGGTTGCCGGCTTGTTTCCGTTGGCAGCGCAGCAAATGTATGCTTATCGGTATTGGTTCGATTCGGACATCAGCTTGGCACAGATCGATAGTTCGGCTTCGCCTCGGCTTTCGCTCGAATTGGATGTGACCGATTTGTCGGATGGCATGCATCAATTGAATATACAGGTGAAAGATACTTCAGACATGTATTCTCCCACGCGCACAGCTTTGTTTTGGAAGCAGATGCAAAAGGCAGAAATGAGTACATACGCATTGCGTTATTGGTTCGACGATGATGCCACGCAAACAGTGGAAGGCTCGGTGCCCACGGGCATGCAGATGATAGATGTATCGTCCTTGTCGGAAGGTTTGCATTCCTTGCATTTTCAGGTGGCCGGCAACAATGGCATGTATTCTCCCACGCGCACAGCTTTGTTTTGGAAGCAGATGCAAAAGGCAGAAATGGGTACATACGCATTGCGTTATTGGTTCGACGATGATGCCACGCAAACAGTGGAAGACTCGGTGCCCACGGGCATGCAGATGATAGATGTATCGTCCTTGTCGGAAGGTTTACATTCCTTGCATTTTCAGGTGGCCGGCAACAATGGCATGTATTCTCCCACGCGCACGGCTTTGTTTTGGAAACAGAGTGCCGTTGAATTGGGACAATATACATGTAAGTGCTTTGTGAACGACAGTTTGTATTCAACACAAATATTGACCAAAGACGGAGAATTGATACAGATGCAATTTGATACTGAAAACATGCCCTATGGCATGAATACGGTGCGCGTACAGATAGAAAATGCGCAAGGCGAACCGCTGACCCTGGTACAAAGATTTTTCTTGAAACCGCGAGTGGAAATGGTTCGTTACGAGTATTGGGTAAACAACGACACCGCTTCAATGAATGTGGTACCTACGCCGCTCGAGGATTCTCTTCATATAGCGAGTATGGTAGAAGTGGAATCATATCCCTTCACTTCGAAATCTTTTAACTTCGAAATGGAAGACGGACAACCATACGTATATGCCAAGAATCATCTGCATGTAAAGTTTTACAATGCCTATGGCGCATACGTAGAAGATAGTCGTTCGTATAGCGATTTGTCGTCTAAGGCACAAGTGAAGCAAATGACCTATCTGCCTTCCGGCGTGCAACAAAAAGAGCTTACACCTTCCGATAATGAAATTCGATGGTATAAAGTAGATGTAGATGGCCGTAATGAGGTACAAATAGCAGCCGACCAAGCATGTGATATAGAACTCTTCGATGCCGAAGGTAATCGTTATTTCGAGGCTTCCGGTGCACAACTTTGCGATACCATATCGTTCCAAATGAAACGGGCCGGTGAATATTATCTGGCTCTTCACGATGTGACAGGCCAAGCAGAAAACACTACTATTTACTACCATAACAGCGATAGCTTGTACGATGTCCAAGGTTTGATTTATTCTTTGAACGCATTGCGCGATGCTTTCGAAGTGGTTGCTTATGCCGATACCTTGAAAAATGAAGTGCGGATTCCGTCTGAATTTTATGGATTGTCGGTGAATGCTATTGCCAGCGGAGCCTTGGCCGGAGCGAGCGAATTGCGAAGTCTGGAAATTCCTTCCAGTGTGAAGAGTGTGGGAGAGGCCGCTTTCAGCGGATGCCATAAACTCTTGATAATGGAATGGCAAAGCTCGTTGTTACCTCCGGCGCTTTGTTTTGACGACCCCGAGGCTTACGGCAATATGTTGATTTTCTGCCAAACGGACAACAACTTCGATGCGGCTTTTGATGACATATTCCAGGGTAATGTGATATGCAACCATGTAGCCGAAAAGATTACTCTGATAGATGGTATGCCATTCTGCAATCCGAGAACATTTACGGCAAAGCAAATTAGGTATAGCCGATATTTCGCTAAGCAAAGTCAACTTGGACAATCGGCGGGATGGGAAGCTATGGTGTTGCCTTTTAATGTGCAAAGCATTGCGAACGAAGAAAAATCTACCTCTTTGGCTCCTTTTGGTATAGCCGATTTGGTGCAGATTATGCCTATTTGGGTGGCCACTTGGAATGTAGATGCTTTGGCCTTCGAAGATGCATTGATGCCAAAGGCTAATGAACCATTTATTGTGCAAGTGCCCAATAATGTGGAATTGTACGAAGAAAGATTCAATATGAGTGGCAATATTGTTTTCTCGGCTCAACAAACAACCGTATTCTCTACGCACAATTTGCAGACTTCCACACCCAATGCTCCCTATCAGTTTGTGTCGGCTTACGAAGCGGTGGCTGCCTCGGATAGTGTGTATGCATTAAACGAAGAATACTATGGTATAGATGGCGAGGCTATTGCCCCCGGAGGTGTGTTTGTGGCGGCTTTGCGCGAAGTGCGACCATTCGAGGCTTATGTGCAGAAAACAAGCCACGGCTCGCAAAAGAGAAGTTATTTGCGCATAGGGCGCGATGTGGCTACCGGTATGGAAAATATACTACAGTCACATGTTCTTAGTCCGCAAGAAGATGTTTGGTACAACCTGCAAGGCATTCGTCTTCAGCTTCGTCCCACGCAGCCCGGTTTGTATATACATAATGGAGAAAAAGTAATAATAAAATAAGGTTTTGAGATGAAGAAAATTTTACTGACGGTCTGGCTGTGTGTAAGCCTGATGCACGTGTATGCCCAAGAAGTGGCTACGCTATATCATACGGCACAAGATAGTACGTCTATTTATTATGGCATGGATGCCTTCAAAGATGCCTATAAGGCTGCTGTCGATGGCGATGTGATAACACTCTCGAGTGGCACTTTTCATAGTTGCGATATTACCAAAGAGATAACCATACGTGGCGCGGGTATGCAAGCCGATACTGTGAACAATATTGCTCCCACCGTGTTGATGGGCGATTTTCAAGTATATTCCGAGAATAAGCATCCTGATTATCGTCTCAGTATGGAGGGTATCAATCATTTTGCAACGATGGATATAAAAGCAAATTCTGTTTCTCGCACTTTATATGATGCGCGATTTGTGAAATGTAGGTTTAGAGATGTGCATACGCAATATAATAGTAGTATTGGCTATACTTATTTTAGAAACGTGGTGTTTGTGCAATGCAGAATTTATAACATCGATCTTTTGGGAAGTGCCACTTTTTACAATTGTATTGTGAATGATGTAGATCAGGTGAGATCAAAACACTCCGAATCCTTCGAAATGCCCTTTACCAGTTTTAATTTTAGTAATTGCTGTGTGCTTACTTTGGACTCATATGCATTCAAAAAAAGTGCTGTGGAAAATTCTACATTCTACAATTGTGTGCTGGTAGGGAACGTCCCTTTGAGCGCTACCAATACGGCTTTTAATTGTCTGGCTTACTATTATGGCAGCGATTCAACAAAAACCATGTTTTCTAATCTTGCCGACTATATCGACAATCACAATCTTTCCTTCAACTCTGTACAAGCTATTTTCAAAACCTATACCGGTGATAATTTGTCCGATAGCGAAAACTTTGAATTGCAAGATTCCATCAAAACCAAATACCAGGGTATTGACGATACGCAAGTGGGTATCTACGGAGGCGTGGCGCCATTCACTCCCGAAGTGTCGTTTCCGGTGGTTTCTACCCTCAAAGTGGCGCCCAAATCGGACGAAGGTGGTAAATTGAAAGTAGAGATGCAGGTTGGCAACTCCAAATAATTAATGAAAAATTCCAATATATAATAAGACGACTGTAAGATGAGAAAAATTGCGTGTATATCGATGATTTGCTGTTTGTTCGTTCTGCCAGTAATGGCATATGGCGATTTGGTGGCTACTCTTTATCATGTGGCTAAAGATAGCACCTCGGCGTATTACGGCACGGGAGCACTTATTGCAGCTTATCACCAATCAGAACAAGGTGACGTGATTACACTTTCCGGTGGCGCATATAAGGCTCCAAGCCAGATTTCGCACGGTATCTACATTCGTGGTGCAGGTATGGAAACAGATACGATTGGCGAGGTCTTGCCAACAATATTGATGGGAGACATTAATGTTATCAGTAGCAATGTGACTTTTGAAGGTATAATACATAGGGATTTTATTTATTTTGGAAAAGTTGAAAGTCCTACCTCAATAACGTCTGTATCTAACATTGAATTTGTTAAATGTCGTTTGCATGTCTTACAATCATCAAAGGGAAGTTATTATGTACAATCATCATATATAACTTACTTTTCTTCAGTGAGAAACTCTACGATTACACAATCTATTATTGATAATACGGTAGGCGTGTCGGGCTGTATACATTTCTACAATAGCATTATTTCGGGTTTAAATTCAAGTGGAAAACATCTATTTATTAATAGTATAGTTAGTTACTTTTCTACACTTGAACATCAATTTTACAACTCTGTGATTATTCTACCAAGGACGAAAACGCCTTTGTCGAATACTGATTATGTGTCGCATTGTTTGGGGATAGGAAGTGGTATTTTTCAAAACCTTGAGCCGGAAATAGTAGGCCTTAATTGGTATGTGAGTGCGCCCGAGGAAGTTTTTCAAGACTATAATGCAGATTTTAGCGCATCACAGAGTTTTGCCCTAAATTCAAGCTATCAATTTATGGGTACAGATAGCACAGTAATCGGTGTTTACGGAGGTATGGCGCCTTTTACACCTTATAACGATATTCCCAAGATCAAGAAATTCAATGTTGCCTCTAAATCTACTCCCGAAGGAAAACTTCGCGTAGAAATTGAAGTGACCACCCCAAATAATATTCAATAAATGAAAACTCCCAAGAAATACGATGTTTTTATCAGCTACTCGCGTAAGGATTTCGACGAGGTAGAAGCTTTGGTGGCGCAGCTCAAGCAGGCCATTCCGACGCTCAGCTATTGGTTCGACCTTACCGGCATTGAGAGTGGCGACGACTTTGAGGAAAGAATTATTTCGGCCATCGACAATTCGGCTTTTGTGTTGTTTGCTTTGTCGGAAAATTCCATGCAGTCTACCTGGACCAAAGACGAAGTGATGTATGCCAAGAATACGGGCAAAAGAGTGTTGCCGGTGTTGCTGAATGGTGCGGTGCTTTCCGATGGCTGGTTTCTGTTTAAGTTTGGTCGAGTGGACTGCATCGATTCTACCAATCCCTTGCAAGTGGCCAAGTTGGTTAGAAATTTGTCGCAATGGACCATGAAGCCGATGGCCCAATTTTTACAGGAGGAAGCGCCTAAGCCATTGAAACATATTTTGTTTGATGTCCCCATGAAGAAATCGGCCTCGTGGTTGAAGTATGTGCTACCGGCACTGGCGTTGCTTGTTGTAGCGGGCATCGTCTATTGGAGCCTTCCCAAGCAAGAGTTGGTTTCGAACAATAGGCCCGAGGCTGTGAAGTCTGTGCCAAGCAAAACTGTCACCGAAAGCACGGCGGCCTCTCAAACGGCGGCCTCTCAAACCGCAGAGCAATCTGTTACCACCACCCAAACGCAGCCATGGGTCGATTTGGGGCTGTCGGTGATGTGGGCCGCTTGCAATGTCGGTGCTGAAAGCGAAGAACAAGCGGGAGATTATTTTGCTTGGGGCGAAACGCTGGCAAACAAAGATTATGGTTGGGCGGCTTATGTGCACGGATCGGCCTCGGACAAGTTGACCAAATATTGTAGCGATGCTGCTTTTGGCTTGAATGCCTACACCGACAATAAACATATGCTCGAAGCACAAGACGATGCCGCTACGGTAAATCTGGGAAGCGCCTGGCGTTTGCCCACCGCCAAAGAAATGGAAGAATTACACCAACTATGCACTTGGACCTGGAGCACGCAAAATGGTGTGAATGGCTATAAAGTGACGAGCAAGAAGAATGGCAATAGCATCTTTTTGCCGGCCGCCGGCTCTTTCGATGGAAAGCAGGTGCGTTTTGCCGGCCTGGGCGGTTTTTATTGGTGCAGCAATCTTAATGTGGAAGAACCTACCTATGCCTACAACCTGGGTTTCAATCAGGAAAGTATCAAGTGCAGCGACGATGGCTATCGTCTGACCAAACGCTCTATCCGACCTGTGTGTAAAAAATCGGCGGCTTTGAAAATGCAGAAACAATAATCACAAAAAAACACAGAATGCTATGATAGACTTTGTTTTGAACAATGCATCCGTATTCGTTGGCTGGATGCTGATGTTGCTTGTTGTCCTGCTGATTGTTATTGCGGTTTCGGCAATGTATTTCAATTTGCTGCGTAAAGATTTCTTGGAAAAGTTTCGCTTTTTGGGCAGAGGCTTTCTCTTGCTGGCTATCGTTTTGGTTTGGCTGAGCGGTTTGTTTTTGTACATCATTGGCTTTTATCGCGAAGGCCTGAATTTTGTATCGGTGATGCCCGATGCGCTCATCACCTCTTTCAAGATGTTTTTGATGCAAAACCAAGTGGGTCGTGTACAAGCATTTTTGCGTGAAGATGTGCTGTATATGTCTTGCTTTACCTTGACTCATTTTGTGGCCGCATTGATGAGTGTGATGTTTGTGATGAGGCTGATAGGATTTCGTATCAAGATGGCCATGAGTTTGTGGTTTTGTGCCAATGTCCGTCGATTGAAAGAAAAGAATATCAATGTGTTTTGGGGAATGAACGAGTCTTCGTATCTCTTGGCTGAAAGCATCTATCGCGAAAAGAAACGCAAGAATGAATATATTTTTATCAACACCAACAACGACGAATACGAAGAAGGCAAATTGAGCTTGTCGTCCATTTTCGATGTGGTCAATATCGATTCGGCCGTTATTCGTCGTATTAGTAAAATAAGGGCCTACGTGGCCACTTGCGATAGCGACATCGAGTCTGTTATTGTCAGCAAAAAATCTGTTCTGCGCAAACTTCGACTGACGTTGGTGGCTAAGATTATCAATCGATCTCACAAGACGCGCGTATTCTTTTTGTCGAACGACGAAAACAACAATATCAATGGTGCTTTGAAGTTGATGAAAGACAAATACGTGATTAACAACGATGTTACCATTTATGTGCATGCTTGTTCCGAAAAAATGAATGATATTTACAATCATTATTCTATGTATTCGGGCGAGCATACCAAGCTGAAAGTGGTAGATTCTTCCTATCTGTCGGTGGCGAAGTTGAAACTCGAGCCGGCCTATCATCCGGTGAATTTTGTGGAGGTCGATCCTGCAACGGCAACGGTTATTTCTCCCTCTTTCAATGCGCTCATTTTGGGTTGTGGCGAAACTGCCATCGAGGCATTTCACTTTTTGTACGAATTTGCATCATTTGTCGATAAAGAAGGCAATAAGGTGCCTTTCCGTTGTGATATGCTGGCCGAAAATATATCATCGATTTCTCAATGCATGAGGATGCAGATGCCCGCTATTGGCGAAGACGAACTCTGTATGCACGATTGTGCCATCGATTCCAAAGCCTATTGCGATTTGCTCGACCGCTTACTGCCGACGCTCAATTATGTGGTGATTGCCCTGAACGACGACGATTTGGGTATGTATGCAGCCATGGAAATATACAAACGTGCCATGTATCTGAGAAATAATCAATTGAAGCATTTTGGCATTTTTGTCAGATGTTACGATATCAAAGATTATACCCGCATGTTCGATTTGGCTTGCCGCATGACGTCAAACAACAAAGACTCGCAAGTTAAAATCACTATTTTCGGTCGTCAGACGGAATTGTATACCTACGACTTGGTTATTCGCGAAAGATTGCTCAAGCAAGCCATGAAGTTTCATAAATCTTACGACGAAGTGACCGGGGCTATTGACTTGTCGAGCGAAGAACATTGGTCGCTGACCTTTGGCCAGGAAAACATCAACAGAAAGTTGTCGTCGCAGCTTTCGGTAGAACCGACTTGTGCTAAATGGCATATTATTCAAGATTTTGTCAGACAAAAGGAACAGAATATGTCGAATAGCTTGCACATGGCCACCAAGTATAAACTTTTAGGACTCGACAAACACAGCATGGCTGCCTATCAATCGGCCATCAAGACCAGATGTCCCGAAGCTGCCGTTTATAATTCTGCCAATCCGACACTCAATTTAAAGTTGCTCAACCTTGCCAAATGCGAACATATCCGTTGGGAATCGTCGCATAAATTGTTGGGCTATGTCTGTGGCGAAAAGTCTCTCATCAAGAAGCAACATCCTTGCTTGGTGCCCTGGAATCAACTGAGCGAATTGTTGCAGGCTTACGATTGTAATGTGGTAGACACCAGTATCAGAATGTATGAAAACCGAAAATAAGTATCAACCCTGTCCTTTGGATACTTCCGATATTCATTTGCCGGAAGAATTGTTGCCGCTGATGGAAGCTGTGGCTAAGAATGTGCACGAAACCTGGGCCAGTAACAGAATGGCCGAAGGTTGGCGTTATGGTGAGCAACGCGATGATGTACGCAAATATCATCCTTGTTTGGTGCCTTACGAAGCGCTTAGCGAAGAAGAACGCCATTACGATAGAGCTACCGCGCTTGCGACGCTGAAACAGATTATCAAACTGGGATTCAAAATAGAAAATATAACTAAATAACAAATCGATTATGAAGAAGATGATGAATGCACTCTTGGCGATGATGCTTTTGTTGTTGCTGAGTGCTTGCGAAAAAATCAACAATCGTTTGGACAATCTGGAAGACAGAGTCTCCAAACTGGAAGCTTTGTGTTCGCAGATGAATACAAATGTGGCTTCGTTGCAGACCATAGTGGAAGTGCTGCAGACCGGCGATTATATCACTTCGGTGCAAGCGCTTGTGGAAAATGGTGTAGAAGTGGGTTATCGTATCACTTTTGCCAAGGCGGGCGATATTATGCTGTATCATGGCCATGACGGAAATGATGGAAAAGACGGAAAAGATGCGCAGGAAAATGCCATGCCTATGCCTCCCAAGGTTGGCGTGAAACAAGCTTCGGATGGCGCATGGTATTATACGGTAGATGGCCAATGGATGCACGATGCTTCGGGCAATACGGTGAAGGCTTACTCCCAAGGCGATGATGGTAGTGGTGTTCGCTTGCAATTCCGCATCGTCGATGGACATTGGGAAGTTTCCTTCGATAATGGTAAAACCTGGATGCTTTTCGATTATGGTGCTTCGGGTGGCGAGGGTTCCGACGATTCTGATGACGGCTCAAACGATGAACAAGAAGCTTGCGGTGCAATTTTCGAAAAGGTGTACGAAGCCGATGGTTATATGGTGTTCGAATTGAAAGATGGCAGCATCTACCGCATCCCCATGGTTGATGGCAATCGTTTGGATATTGTCTTCTCGGTAGAGCAGGGTGTGGCTATAGTGCCGGGTACCACCTTGAAAGTGGAATATCAGGTGCTTGGCGCCGAAGGCGATGTGCTGGTGAGAGCGGTGAGTATGACGTTTGAATACGGATTCGGTTTAACCAGTGTTGTTAAGCCTATAGACAACGAAAGTGGTTATTTGTATATAGCTTATCCAAAATGGCTAGATGAGAATTTCTCAGAAATAATTGAAGATGAAGATAATGATGGGTTTGTAGACGCTGAGATGGGATTCGCAGCATCGGATAGCGTTACCGTCAATGAAATGCGTAATACCATATTTTCTGTTTTAGTGAGTGTATCCGATAGTGAGGGACATTCGGTGCTGAAATCTTTGAATGTGGACAGAGGTCAGATTGCGTCTGTTACCAATGCTTACTTGGTTTCCGCGAAAGGTGGTTTGGTGGAAGCTACCATCAACACCAATTTGCACGATTACGAAATTGTGATGCGAGAAAGCGATAAACAATGGCTTAGCTTCTCGCCCGATACTCGTGCCACTATGCGCAGCGATGTGCTTAGCTTTACGGCCGCCGAAAACACCGGCGAGAACTTCAGAAGTGCGCCTATTCAATTGCGAAACGAACTGGGAATGCTGCTCGAAAACTTCACCATTGTGCAACGCTCGGCCTCTGCCGACACTGACATTGTTTTTGCCGACGATATCGTGAAGCAAATCTGTGTGGAACGTTACGACAGCAACGGTGATGGCGAGCTCAGTTACGAAGAAGCTGCTATGGTAAGCGATGTAAAAGGCTTGTTTGAACGTGGCTATGCATGGATAACTTCTTTCGACGAGTTTCAGCACTTTGTATCGGTGACGCATTTGCCAGAGCGTATGTTTGCCAACTGCGTTCGTTTGGAATCTGTGAAACTGCCCGAATCGCTCATTAGCATGGGAGCCAGAGTGTTTGAGGGATGTACCTCGCTCGACACCATCGTGATACCGGAGAGTGTTGGAAGTTTTTATGAAGCTATTGATGATTATGAGGATAGCGAAACTATCTTTCGTGACTGTTCAAGTTTGGTGTCAGTGACGCTGCCATCTTCTTGGAAGTCTTTGCCTTCGGGTTGTTTTATGGGTTGTTCTTCTTTGGAAAGCATAGTCATTCCCGAAGGCGTCAGCGAAATATCGGATCATTGTTTTAGTGGTTGTACTGCCTTGAAGCAGGTACTGCACGCTACACCATTCAAGCGTATAGGTTACGAGGCTTTTTATTCATGCGCTTCGCTCGCTTCGTTCGACTTGAGCGGCTTGGCCGAGGATGAAGTGGAACCCTATCCGGGAGAAAACAATGGTTTATATCGTAGTTCTTTGGAGAGAGGCGCTTTTGCCTACTCGGGTTTGACCTCGGTGGTGATTCCCGCTTCGGTAAAGGAAATTGAATACGAAGTTTTCGAGGGTTGCGATAGCTTGCGAAGCATTAGCTTGCACGACGATATTGTACGTATTGGGGAAGATGCCTTTGCCGGTACAGCTATTCGCACCATCGATCTTCCCGAAAAACTGCTCGAAATCGGTGCTGGAGCTTTTGCCTCTTGTAAATATTTGGAAGGCGAACTTATAGAAGGAACCGATGTGAAAGCTGTGACCATTCCGGCCGGTGTTCAGTCACTTGGTTTTGGATATTATCATTATTATGCGATTTTTGACCGCTGTCCCAATTTGAAAGCGGTGAGAATGCTTTCCACCTTGCCACCGCAGGCCGATTCGTACGCCTTGAGGGCTTCGTCCGAATCTTGCTATGATGAAGACGATAATTATATAGAATTAAAAGCCGAAGATCTGAAGGTGTATGTGCCCGAAGCTTCCTATTCGTTGTATCAAGAAGAAGGCTGGGATGTTTACAACCTGCTGCCATTCGAATGGGCAGGCTTCAATTTGTCGCTCAACTATGAGATAACAGACGCCGCATATTATCCCTATTATGATGCAGACTGGAATTTGGTAGATGAATTTGGGTTTCTTAGATACTTTGAAATCGAGGGAGATCAGGCCAAGGTAAACGAATTGTATTACATCGGTTATCAGATTCGTGCTAAGGACCGTTGGGATGATTATTTCTTTGAATCAACTTGGTATTTCAATACTTTGAATTTGGATTCGATTTCGGATAATTCTAAATGGTTTTATATCAATAAAGAATATCTGCATGACGACTATGAGTATAGAAGCCCGATGTATATTTCTACAGACGACGAGGATGAAGAATGGAGCATCCGATTGTATGCAGTTACTAAAAGCGGTGCCGTTATTTATTTCGAAGAGCAGCCCATTACATTGAAGTACGACAAGCAACCGAAATTTACCTATATTTCTGCAGAGTATCTTGGTTGTGAACCCGATACGGTGGAAGTGGGAAGAACCAACGCGAAATTTAAGTGTAATTATGAACTTGAAGGTTCGTATTGGATGCGTAGTATCCAAACGCAGCTGACAAATGGCGTTACCAATAACTTTAAGCTTAATACAGGACCTTTTGCTGATAGTGATGGTTGGTCTCGAAATATTAGTCATTGGTTTTACGACTCCACTCCTAGCGTGCATTCCGTATACGAGGAAATCGAATTGAAAAATGGCCAAACCATTTACTCTACCAACCACCTGCACATCACCGGTACAGATAGCACCGATATCGCTATCAGTATAGTGGATGGTTTGCCTGCCGAAATGAGCACGCTGGCCACGCGTAGTGCTACCCAGGGCGAAGCTTGGGGTACTGCCAGTGCAGGTGCACCGATACTGTTGCGCGATACGCCTCGCATGTCGGCAAGACGCGACGAAAGAGAACTTATGCAATCGACTAACGAAGCTATCAGAAGATGAAAACACTACGATATATCATAGTGGCTTGCCTGCTTATGGCTGCCATGCAATTTGTTTCTTGCCACAAGGATACTTATCCTGAGTCTTTTGCTCCGAGCATTAAGACGGGCACTTATTCCGACGTGTATCGTAAGGGCGCTACCATCTACGGAAATATTTCTATGGAAGATTTTCAGATTGAATCTTTCGGCGTGGAATACACCATCTTGACGCGTCCGGGTTTGAGTATTGAACAGTATTTTGCTACGGCCCAGCAAGTGCCGGTAGATGCCGTTGATGAAGATGGTAATTTTTCGGTTGCTTTGGAAAACCTGGATCCGGGCATCATTTATTTGTATCGCAGCTACGTGAATAGTGGCTACACGACGGTGTATGGTGTCGATTCGAGTTTTCAGACGCCGCAGAATACCGAGCCCGTGTTTGGCGAAGTCTCTATCGATGGAATTACCTACACTAGTTTCGATATTTCGGCAGCCTTGGCCGACGATGGCGGTGGCACAATCGAACAGATGGCCTATATCTACAAAGAAGTTTCCGATGGGGAAAAAGGAGAGTTGACGACAAGTACGCCCGATATCCAGACTTTGCATGTCAAGCAAGAAGAAGGCGAACAACAATATACGGCTCAGATTAAGAATCTTCGTTCGGGAAAGACTTATGCCATTCGTCCTTATGCGGTGGCTCATGGTATGGGCTATGGCGATGTTAAGTATGTTACTACCAAAGTGTCTAACGGAACGTTGATTTCCGAATGCGATACCTCCGATGTCGGTAT
>JAEIGA010003950.1_pt1 | contig 23027 bp, 18 predicted proteins | sample 9270691 | NCBI WGS metagenome assembly JAEIGA01 (sample SAMN17057246, study PRJNA624740) | gut metagenome | biome: biome; isolation source: fecal sample | host: Bos grunniens | place: China: Xizang | collected 2019 | reverse complement strand
GCACAACTTTACAGCGTTCGTGGTTCTATGCTTGAAGTTCTTGAAGATATTGATGCTGCAATGGCTAACTTTGATAAAGCTATTGAACTTAAACCTGATTTCAAAGAAGCTTGGTTAGGTAAAGCTCGTTTGATTTACAATAAAGCGTTTAAAATGGAACAAAAAGCTCTTGAAATTAAAGATTTCAAACTTTCAGACCAAGAAGTAGCAAAAGCTCTTGAAGTATATAAAGAATCAATTCCTTTCTTTGAAAAAGTTATAGAACTTGATTCTGAAGATTATGAAACAATGAAAACTCTTCGTGGTTTGTTCTACAAACTTACAAACTCAGATCCATCATATCAAACTAAATATGATGAAATCAATAAAAAAATGTTGGGTTACTAATAAAGTTATAAATTCATTAATAAAAAAGAGGCGCAATATTTTGCGTCTCTTTTTTTTATTTAAATTATAATTTAAATTTTATAATGATATGCTAAAAATCAATTTAAAATTGACCTATATATAATAATTATTAAATTATCATAATTAACATTATGATAAATAGTAAACTTAAAGATATACTCTAATGGAACATTCGGTATTGAGGATTAATATTTACGTCTGTATTCTCTCTTCCCTTTAAGGATTAAAAAAAGAGACGCAAAATATTGCGTCTCTACTTATATTTTAAAGAAATAAACTTTTATTTGAACAAAGGTGTTGGATATTCTCCGTCATTTACTAATGACTGAAGTTTTTCAACAACGCCATCACGGTCGTCAGCGTATGTTACACCAAACCATTTAGATGTTGTATCGAGAATTTTAACCTTAGCTGTTCCATTATTTATAAGGTGGTTAACCATTGTAGGAATATAGAATTCTGATTTCATCTCTTGACCAAATTTTTTCAAGAAATTAATGAAATATTCTTCTGAATATTCGAAATAATCAGGTGTGAAACCCCACATATTCATAGAAACTGGTGCATTCGCATCCAATTCTTGTTTATTTCCATTTTCATCTTCGAAAACAATTTTATCACCTTCACAACCAATACCTGTGCGTTCAACAACTGTTGTAAGATAATTTTCCGAATTTGTAGCACATACACCACGATTTACAGTACCACTTTCACTAAGTGTATTACCTACACGATACCCTACCATGCAATAATCATTTTTCTTACCTGTCATTTCAGTTAAAGCACGACCAAGTACAGCAAATCCATCACGACCATAGAAGTCATCTGCATTAATCACGGCAAATGGTTCATTTATAAATTCCTTACCCATTAACACTGCATGATTAGTACCCCATGGTTTTGTACGACCTTCAGGACATGTAAAACCTGCAGGCAATGCATTAAGGTCTTGAAAACAGAGTTCTACCTTAATATGATTTTCGTATTTTGAAAGCACTTTTTGTTTGAAATCCTCTTCAAAATCATGACGAATAACAAATACTATTTTGCCAAATCCAGCACGAATAGCATCGAATACTGAATAGTCCATGATTGTTTCACCCGAAGGACCTACACTATCAAGTTGTTTTAATCCTCCATAACGACTACCCATTCCAGCTGCTAATATAAATAATGTTGGTTTCATTTTTAGATATTTATACATTAAACACGAGATATGAGATAATATCTTATTTTGCGATGCAAAATTACAAAAAATATTTGACATTCTCAATTATATTCCTTACTTTTGTAAAAGAAATAAATTGCTATATGAGACGTTTATCTATATTTACTTTACTATTTATTATACAGACAATTATAATATATGCTCAGCCTATGAAAATAATGACCTACAACGTAGAAAATCTGTTTGACACTCAACACGATTCACTTAAAAATGATACTGAATTTCTACCTAATTCTGAATTACATTGGACAAATAAGCGTTTTTATGACAAACTACATGAAGTAATGCAAGTTATTGTTGGTGTAGGTAATGAAGAATTACCTTTACTTGTCGGTCTATGTGAAGTCGAAAATGATTTTGTATTGAAAACTATGACTAAATTCGATCCTTACGACCAATTAGGCTACGACTATGTTCATTACGAAAGTCCCGATGCTCGTGGCATTGATGTTGCTCTACTCTATCAAAAAGATAAATTTACACCTCTTGCATCTCGTCCTATCCCTGTACATTTACCCAATGGTCAACACGGTAGAGATTTATTATACACTTGCGGAGCACTCACAGACTCTACTCTTTTACACGTAATTCAAGTACATTTCCCTTCACGCAGAGAAGGTGCGCTGGCATCAGAACCAAATCGTATAGCAGCTGCTACAGCCGTACGACAAGTCGTTGATTCAGTGCAAACACTTGACCCACAAGCTGCAATAATCATTATGGGTGATTTCAACGACAACCCGTCGGACAAAGTACCAAGCTCTACCCTCGCTGCATTGCCTTATACTGCTAGTTCATTCGAAAACACACAACTCTACAATCTCTGTTGGGATGGCACTAAATTCGAAAACGAAAAAATTGGTTCTTATTTTCATGATGCCGAATGGGATATGCTCGATCAAATTATTGTCAGTGGCGCACTCCTTAATGGGAATCTTTCAGTAAGAGCAATGCCAGAGGCTGAAATTTATCATCCTAAATGGATATCTAAGCGAGATAAACGCACAGGTGAAATGATACCTCGTCGCACATACGTCGGACCGTTTTACCAAGGAGGCGTAAGCGACCATTTTCCTGTATTTATGGAATTATTTTTCAAAAACGATTTATAAGACGATTGTATGTCTTAATACTCAAATAGTTTTGTTATTTAAATAATGCTTTTTAAATTTCAATGCTTTGCGTTTTAAGCATTTTAATATATTTAAAGAGGCTGAGCCAAAATATTATTTTGACACAGCCTCATTTTTTATATAAGTTATAAAATTATAAATTTTAATATTGAAATTTATCGACTTTATAATTATCCTACCAAATAGATACACGATTTTCAGGTGCGAGATAAAGGGCATCGTTTTCTGTAATACCAAATGCTTCATACCAAGCTGCAATGTGAGGAAGTGCACCATTTACACGCCATTTACCAAGTGAATGTACGTCAGTGAGTGTACGACGAACAATTTCTTCTGGACGAATGTTACCTGCCCATACGTTTGCGTATGCCAAGAAGAAACGTTGTTCTGGTGTAAAACCATCTTTCACTGGAAGTGGATTATCTTTAGTTGCATTTTTGAATGCATGGAATGCTACTTGAAGACCTCCATGATCGGCGATGTTTTCACCAAGAGACATTGCTCCATTAGCATACATTGTTTCATTTACTTTAATGCCATTGAAGTATTCTTCCATTACTTTTGTACGTTCTTGGAAACGAGCTTTGTCCTCTTCAGTCCACCAGTTAGCATAGTTACCATCTTTATCGAAATTAGAACCCATATCATCAAAACCATGAGTTACTTCATGAGCGATAACAACACCAATTGCACCATAATTGAATGCATCATCAGCAGTCATATCAAAGAATGGATATTGAAGGATACCTGCAGGGAAGCAGATTTCGTTGGTTGTTGGATTGTAGTATGCGTTAACTGTTTGAGGAGTCATATACCACTCATCTTTATCAACTGGTTTAGAAAGTTTAGCCATTGAGCGAGCTGTGTTGAATTTAGATACACGTTTAACCAATGTCCAATATGAATCAGTTGGATTGATTTCAAGAGCTGTATAGTCTTCCCATTTATTAGGATAACCTACTTTAACATAGAATGTTGAAAGTTTTTCATGAGCTTTAGCTTTTGTTTCATCGCTCATCCATTCGAGATTGTCGATACGCTCACCGTATGCTTTTAAGAGGTTAGCACAAAGTGTTTCCATACGAGCTTTAGCGTCAGCATTAAAATATTTTTCACAATAAAGTTTACCTACAGCCATACCAAGTGAACCATCAACTACAGAAACAGCACGTTTCCAACGTGGTGATTGTTCTTGACGACCAGAAATAACTTTACCATGGAAATTAAATTTCTCTTCAGAGAACTCATCGCTCATATATGAAGCAGCTCCCGAAAGCACATGGAATTGCATATAGTAACGAAGGTCTTCAATATGAGCTGTATTCATAATTTCGATGGCTTTACGAACAGGTTCTTCTTGTGAAATACTGATTTCTTTCACTTCAGGGCAACCGAGTGTAGCAAAATAAGTATCCCAACAGAATCCAGGGAATGATGCTTTTAACGAATCCACTGTATAAAGGTGGTAATTAGCTTGCGAATCACGAAGTTTCACTTGTGAAAAGTGAGCTAAAGCCAATTGACGTTCAATGTTCATAATAGCTTGAGAAGCTCTACTAGCTTCAATAGTAGAAAAACCTACAAGTTTAAACATTTTTTGAATATGATTGAGATATTCACCTTGAATTTCAACCATTTTGTCATCTGATTCAAAATAATAATCACGATTGCCCATACCAAGACCAGCTTGATATGTTTGCATAAGATTACGTTTTGCATCCATAATGTCGGCATCAACATAAACTTGGAAGAAAAGATTATAAAGGTCTTCTCCCATAAGTTCAGCAATACCTTTTACGTCAGAAATTTGTGCTACACGTTCAAGTTCAGCTTTTACAGGTTCAAAACCTTCAGCATTAAGACGTGCTGTATCCATAGCAACATTGTAGAAGTCTCCAATTTTTTGAGCTTCTGTACCTGCCTCATGTTTTCCTGCGGCAATTTCTTGAATAAGGTCATTAAGTCGAGCAATATTGTCTTGACCAAGTTTATCAAACGAGCCAAAACGAGCATACTCGTCAGTCAATGGATTTAGTTTCATCCAACCACCACAAGCATACTGATAGAAATCAGCTCCTTTGTCGGCTGTAGTGTCGAGGTTTTCGGCACGTATACCAGCTGTCAATTCTTTAGGAGAATTGGCACAACCTGCAGCTAAAAATGCAGCAGCAAGCATAGGAAAAAATAATTTTTTCATAGTTAAAATTTAATTTTTTAAATATAAGTAAAATTGAAATAATAGTATTTTTTATTATTCTTATAAACGTCATCACACAATCATATTAAGTCCAGAAGGAATAATTTCAGCAGTATATGGTCCGTGTCCATCGATTAATATTCCATCAGTTTCAATTAAGAGAGATTGATGACTTTTAATTTTGAAACGTTTAGTAGTTTTCATTGTACATGCATAATGTTTCCACAATTCACCACGTAAAAGAAATCCTACAATTGTAGATAATATTTTAAGTGTAAGACGTGGTACTACATTAGTGTGAAAAATACCATCGGTTGGATCGGCTGGTACTTGTTTAATACCACCACCTGAATAACATCCATTACCTACAGCAATAGTAAAGACTTCCTCTTCTATCGCATCGTCATCATAAATTAGCTGCATGCGAGATGGTTTCCATTTGAAAAGTGCAATTACAAGACTGAGATAATAAACCCATGCGTGACCACCATAAATACGTTTAAGTTTATCTGTTAAAAAGCAAACTTGAGCATCAAATCCAACTCCCATTCCATTAAGAAAATAACGTTTACGCTCTTTCCCATCATCATAATAAGTCAAGCAAGCCAAATCTACTTTCACACGATTACGTTCGAGAAAACGAGCTGATATTTTACGTTTTGATTTATATAGTCCCCAATAACGAGCCCAATCGTTGCCTGTGCCATAAGGAATTAAAGCAATAGAAACTGATGATTTATCTTCTATTTTCGAAGTATATATACCATTAACCACCTCATTTACAGTACCATCACCTCCAACAATAAGAATATTACGAAATCCACATTCTACAAGATGACGAGCTATTTCGATAGCATGACCTGCATATTGAGTAGTCCATACTTGAAACTCGATCTCAGCTCGTTTCAAAGTACGATACATATTAACCCAATCACGACGCAAACGACGTTTACCCGCTTTTGGATTAATAATAACCGCCCATTTATGATCTAATTCATAATTCATAATGAACAATTAATAATTATTACTTGCACTATTAATTTTTAATTCTTAAATAATAAAACTTGATCAATGATAGTTAAGGCTGCCATAGCTCGTACTACAGCTACAGCTCGTGGTGCTACACACACATCATGACGACCTGAAATTTGCACAGCAACAGCTTGACCAGAATCAGTTACTGTACGTTGTGGTATAGCGATTGATGATACAGGCTTGAATGCTACGCGGAAATAAATTGGTTCACCAGTAGTAATACCTCCCAACAAACCTCCTGCACGATTGGTATTAAACTTAACTTTCCCTTTTTTTATCAATATTTCATCATTACTTTCCGTACCTTGCACCGATGCAGCTGACATTCCCAATCCATATTCAAATCCCTTAGCGGCAGGAATTGACATCATTGCTAATGCCAATTCAGTCTGCACTTTATTAAATATAGGCTCTCCTACACCTGCAGGTACACCTTTTATTTCACATCTCACTGCGCCTCCAATAGTATCGCCCTCTTCTCTTACTTGTTCAAGCAAATCAAGCCAAAGAGCTTCTGTAAATCTATCAGGACAACGAACAGGACTTTTGTCAATATCATTACCATCAGTTACATCTGGAAGCAAAATCGGCCCTATTTGGTCAACATACGCTACAATAGAAATTCCTTTTTTTGCAAGCCATTGCTCTGCTATTGCGCCCGCAACAACCTGAGCTACAGTTGTACGCGCCGAAGCTCGCCCTCCTCCTCGATAATCACGAATACCATAACGCATATCGTATGTATAATCTGCATGTCCAGGACGATAAATATGCTCAAAATCAGCATAATCTTCGCTACGAACATCTTTGTTACGAATTATAAAAGCGATTGGTGTACCAAGTGTAACTCCCTCGTATATACCAGATAAAAACTCTACATTATCGGTTTCACGACGTTTAGTTGAACCTGCTGTCGTTTGAGGCGAACGAAGTGCCACACGACGCTTAATCGCATCAAAATCAAGACGCAATCCTGCAGGACAACCATCAATTACACCACCAATAGCAGGTCCATGACTTTCGCCAAAAGTAGTTAATCTAAATATGTGACCAAAAGTATTCATTTAAATTAAAAGTTAAGAGTTTACCTTACTCCCTACTCTTTGTTCTCTATTCCCTATTCTTTGTTCCTTATTCCCTAATTAACAACATCCACCGCCACAGCCAGAACAACCGCCTTCACCACATGAGTCGCATGAACAACCGCCTCCGCAACCATGGTGCATCATTGCATGAAGTTCTTCTTCTGTTGGTTGTGTTACGCTGATAATACGACCTGTAAAATAAAGGTCTTCACCAGCCAATGGATGATTAAGGTCTACTTTCACAACCTCTGCTTTTACCTCTACGATTTCAGCATTGATACGATTACCTTCATTATCAACAAGTGGAACTATTGCTCCTGGAAATACTTTTTCATCATCAAATTTACCATCAATCATAAAGATATTTTTAGGCAATTCAATAACACTTTCTTCTTCATATTCACCGTATGCATCAACCACAGGAATCATGAAATCAAATTTATCTCCTTCGCCAAGACCTTCAAGATTTTCTTCAAATTTAGGCAACATCATGCCCATACCATGAAAATATTGAAGTGGTTGTTCTGGAGTTGTTTCTTCCATAAGTTCAAGTTCTCCATTTTCTGTTTTTACAGAAAGTTTGTACTGCAAAATAACTAATTTGTTTTCTGAAATTTTCATATTTTATAAAATTTTTAGTAGCTAGTAGCGAGATGTTAGACTTACTCGTTTTCGCTCGTTAATAATATTATTATTTTTGTTTATCTAACCAATTTATATTAGCACTACGTCCTGAACGTTTTTCATATTTCAAATCTCTCAACATTGACGCATTAGCCCCAATCGTAACCATAAACGATTTATATAATCCAAATGGTGAAACTGAAGCAGATAACGACCAACAATGCAAATCACGATAAATAGACATAGATGTTTGTGTTATTTTCCAATTTTCTAAATCTACTGAGCCTGAAAAATTCATGCGCCATTTTTCTGATGGTTGAATACTACCACTAAACGTAAGGCTATGTGTGTATTTTAATTTATAAGCTGAAGTATTAGGATTATAAAATTCTTTAGTCATTTTCTCAACAAAGCCAAAAGAATAGTTAACCGTGAAACTCCAAGGTATTTTTATCAATGCATATCCTCCTCTATCTTCTTCATTATCCTTATCTGACTTTTCTTCATCGTCATCTTTATTTCCAAAAATATTATCTATTGGTTCTCCTGTAATTGGATCTCGTTCAACATCTAATTGTGCATTTGGATTTAATGGATCAGCCATTGCTTCGTCCATTAAATTATCATCTTCATTTTCATCATTTTTTTTCTTTTTATCTTTTTTCTTAAATGTATCATTATTAAATGTATAAGAAAAACTTGTACGCGTTCCCTTAAAGTGCATCATCTCCCCATGATTCCAGTGTAATTGTCCAGTTCTAACTATATTACCAGTTTCATTTGGTAAATAACGGTAAGGATCAAACTGTCCACTAAGATTAAGCGAGAAACGTTTTGTTAATTTCAAGCGAATTGCTACAGATAAGTTACTCCAATTCATCGAATCTGCAGCAAAATTATAACCCCAATTTATTGAAAAGTTATCTATTAAACTAACTTTTTTATAAGCTAATCCTGTTGAATCGCTTTTGTCCTTTACCTTCATCTCTACATTGTTTTGTAAACCAAAACTAAGTGTAGATGAAACACCTCTTCCTGGTACTCCATACATTCCTTGCGAATAAGGTGAATAAATTACTTCTTGTTGTGAAATAGGATGAATACTATTTTTATCAACCACTGTTTTTGTGTATGAATTATAAAAACCAAATAAATCAGAACCAAAATCAGGGTGATATGAAAAACTAAGCGATGGAGTCATGACATGACGAATCCTATCTACATAATCGCCAAACCATTTGCGTAATGGTGTATAATATCCATATAATTTGGTTGACAATGAAGCATTTGTAGAGAAATCGTAAACACGATAAAACCCGTATGTTGTATCTTGCACCTCTTCCTGACGTGTTACATCCCAATCTCGATTTATACGACTAAAATACCACCTTTCGTTATAATTTTCACTAATTGAAAAATTTATATATTTAAAAAAGGTAAATGATGCTGATATTGGTAATGAGTGTTTGACTCCATTCTTCCAATCACGTACAAACGATGACTTAAACAACATATTCTCCTTAGTATTGATGCTATTACTTGCTGTCATCGAATAACTCAAACGTATCTTCTCATACCAACGCTCTTTTCCGATAGGTTTCTTTCTTTTAAACGGATAAACCTGTGACATATTAACACTCAAAGTTGGTAATGTGAGCGAAATCGTTGAGTCCTGTGTTCGTTGAGTCAAAGAAGCATTCAACGAAATACTCCACGGACTTTCAGGAAAACGTTGTGTATAGTTGATACTCGAACTTGTAACGTTTTTCGATTGTTCTGCAGGATTATAGTAATTATTGATATTACTTGTATTATAACCACTAGTCGAAAAATCTACAGAAGCAGAAAAAGAAGAATATTGACTAGCTTTAGAATCTTGTTGATGACGCCACGAAACACGAAAATTCTTCGATTTGCTATAATCTGGCAAACTCTTTTCTCCACGAACATCCTCTCTATAAGAAAGATTAAAAGAACCTCCAAATTTATAACGTAAACGATATTGACTTGCTAAACTAATTGCCCATGTTCCCTTAGTAAAATATTCACCTAAAATTTCTAAATCAACATAATCATTTATCGCCCAATAATATCCACCATTTTTCGCAAACAATCCACGTTCTAAATCTTCACCAAACTGAGGCATAATAATACCTGAAGCATATTTTTTTGTCATCGGGAAAAAACCAAATGGAACAGCCAATGGTAATGGTACATCCGCTAATACCATATATGCCGGACCTGCGGCCAAATGACTGCCTGGTTTCAATTTTGCTTTTGTTAATTGAAGATAAAAATGTGGATGATCGTGATGATCGCAAGTCGTATATTTACCCTCTTTCATAAAAAAACTCTGATCTTCAAACATTTTTGTTTGATCCGCAATAATATAACCCTCATCTTGCTGAGTTACAACACGACGCACGTATGCCTTTTTTGTCTTAAAATTATAACTCATATATTTCGATTCATACGACTGTCCCCCATCATTAAAAACAGGATCACCTATAGGATTACCAACAGAATCGACAGTACCAATAGCATAAATAGTTGAACTATCTAATTTAAAGCGTATATATTCAGCTTGCAATTCAATAGGCTTAGCTTGCATGTATTTCACATGACCTTCGCCATATAGATAACCAGTACCATCCATCATAAAAACAATAGAATCTCGTGCTTGATATTGTACCTCCGCATCTAATACTTCTTTTTTGGGCGTAGAAGTCGAATCTATTGCCATACTATCAGCTTCAACACTATCCATTGATAAACTTACAAAATCCGAAACAGCCGAATCTAATGCTATTTCAGTACTCAAAATAGAGTCATTTATAGATACAACAACAGCATTAGCATCAATAATTCCCCAAAAAAGAATAAAGATACTAACTACAAAAAATACTTTTTGCAAATATAACTTACTGTTTATCAAAAATTTTACTCTATATAAATATATTTATTGCAGTTTACACAAAATTAACGACAAAGATACTAAAAAATTACGATATAATCTAATAAAATATCATTATCCGAATAAAATAATAGAATAGAATAAAAACGCCTTGTATATATTACTTTTTTTTTATAAATTTGCACAAATATTATTGTCTTAATTATGAAATTAAAAATCAGTATATTATCATTTTTCTGCATATTTTTTGCTATAACAATTTCAGCAAAACAATTCACCGTTGTGCTTGACCCTGGTCATGGAGGTAAAGACCCTGGTGCTGTAGGTAAAAAAGGACAAGAAAAAAACATTAATTTAAATGTTGCCTTATCTGTCGGCAAAATGATAAGCGAAAAATACCCTGATGTTAAAGTGATTTATACTCGCAAAACAGACAAATATGTAACTTTGCAAGAACGTCCAAATATCGCGAATAACGCTGACGGAGATTTATTTATCTCTATTCACACCAATGCAAGCGAATCAACTAAAGCTTATGGTGCTGAAACTTTTACATTAGGACTCTCTAAATCGCAAGCTAACTTCGAAGTAGCAAAACGCGAAAACTCAGTACTCCTCCTCGAAGAAGGTAACAAAGAGACCTACCAAGGTTTCGATCCAACTTCGCCTGATTCTTATATTATGTTTGAATTCATGCAAAGTAAATACATCGATCAATCAGTAGAAATTGCATACTATATTCAAAAAGAATTCGTTGAAATCAAACGCCTCGACCGCGGTGTACGACAAGCTATTTTCTGGGTACTCCATCAAGTAAAAATGCCAAGTATATTGGTTGAACTCGGTTTCATAACAAACCCAACAGAAGAAAGTTTTTTAATTTCAGAAGAGGGCCAAAAGAAAATGGCTACTTGTATCTATTCTGCTTTCGAAAAGTACAAACACGAATATGATAAACGCACTATAACCACACCTCAAGTTGCTCAAACACCACAAGAACAACCTGCTACTCAAGTCGAAACGCCAGAAACTTCTAAAACCACTAAAAAAGACAAAAAGAAAAAAGAAAATAACAAAACAACAGAAACAAAAGCCGAAACCACATCAACCGGAATAACATATAAAATACAAGTTTTCAGTTCGCGCACTCTAATTCCTAAAAATAATTCCGATTATCGCAAAATAGCTAACTATCAACCTATTTCACATTTCATCGAAAACGGATGGTATAAATATACTTGTGGTGATACTCATACCTATGCTGAAGCACAAAAAAGCTTAAAAGAAATACAAGAATTTTTTAAGGATGCATTAATTGTAGCTTTTGATGGAGATAAAAAGATATCAATTAACGATGCCAAAAACAGAGAACCGAAAATAGAGCAAATTGTTATAAAAGAAACGCCTCAAAACAACATTTTATTTCGCATACAAGTATTTAGTTCACGTAACGAAGTGCCCAAAGATAATTATGATATGCGCCGAATACAAAAACATAAACCAATCCACCACTTTACCGAAAATGGTTGGCATAAATACACTTGTACAGAAACTAAATCCTATGATGAGGCGAAGGAGAATCTAAAAACAATACGAGAAATGTTTAAAGATGCAGTAATCGTAGCTTTCGATGGTGATAAAAAAATATCAATCCAATCTGCACTCGAAAAACTAAAAATCGAAAATTAAAATACGTAATAACATAATACAAAATTTATCAATATTGTGTTATATTTTCTGCTCTTCTATTATTTTGTCTTAGTATACAAATTAATTAATATACAATATGAAAAAATCATTCTTCACAAAAGAGGTCAAAATTGGACTCGCTTTTGTTTGTGCATTAGCATTTCTCATTTGGGGTATTAACTTTCTCAAAGGCGTAAACTTATTCACTCCAAGCAACCACTATTACCTTAAATACGAACGTATTGATGGACTTGTAATCTCTAACGGTGTATTCATCAAAGGCTATAAAGTTGGTCAAGTACGCGACATCAAATACGATTTCACACAAAAAGAATCATTTGTAGTGGATATCCTAATGAATCAAGACATTCAATTACCAAAAGGAACAATAGCTTATCTTTTTGATGAAAGTATGCTTGGTGGCAAAGGTATCAACCTCGTATTTGCTGAAGAAGACCAATATCACACATCAGGCGACACATTGATTACAGATGTAGAAAAAGGACTTATGTCGTCTATGGCTGACATCGTACCTACTATCCAATCTACAATCAAACACGCCGATTCTCTCATCCTTTCAATCAATGGTCTTGTCAATTCAGAAAAAATCCAACGTAGCCTCAATAATTTTGAGTCTATCACTACAGAACTTCATAAAACATCACGCGGATTGAATAAAATCATCGATGTGCAATTCCCTCCTATTGTGAATAATATCAATTCTATCTGCACCGACTTGAAATCTGTTACAAGTCAACTCAGTGCTGTGCAGTATCAAGACATTATTCAATCGCTCGATTCTACCCTCTCTAACATAGAAGAACTAACAGAACGTCTTAACTCTCCAAATAGCTCACTTGGACTTCTTCTTAATGACAAATCTCTCTATAATAATGTCAATACAACAATCAACAGTGCAAATAATTTGATTATTGATTTACAAAGCGATCCTCGCAAATATCTCTACCCTCTCGGACGCAAACAAAAGAAAAAATAAAGATTACTTTATTTTAAATAAATCTAAATAACAAAAATATTCAAAAAATATTTTTATTAATACATAAGAATAATAAAAGTCCAATAATCAAGCATTTTGGACTTTTATTATTTCCTAACACTAAATATTATAACAATACACTAAAGTTTTAATAATCAAATATATAAATTTATTTAATTTTACAAAAAACTCTTAAAATCAATCAATTACAACAAACAATTTGAATATAAACAAGATAGAGTTTTTTTAGTTTCTCAAATTAAAATCACACTTTCGTAATTCAAAAAAAATTACGAAATTTGTATCGAAAATCCACAACAGATTTCATCTGTTTTAATTCCCTAAACATCAAGTAAATTTGATCTTTTCACCCTTCTTAGAATTTTTGAAGGGAGGGAGTTTAAGCGAAAAAAAAACAAAATGAGAATGGAACAACACGTAGAACTCTGGAACCGATGTCTTCATATTATTGAAGAAAATGTAGGTGAACCAATGTATAGCACTTGGTTCATCCCTATCGTGCCATTGAGTTACGTGAATAATGATTTTACAATCCAAGTTCCTTCTCAATTCTTCTATGAATATATTGAAGAGCAATTTGCACCTTTATTACGCACTTCACTAAATCGTGTTCTCGGTCCAAATGCTAAATTATTGTATCGCATTAAGATTGACAATTCCGATAATAACGACAAAGGCTCAATTACATTGCCTCCTGAGAATTCTACGATATTTGACAATAGACAAACAACTTTACCGCAAGTAGAAACTCCTTTTACTACTGTAGAACGAAAATCTTTCGATCCTCAGCTCAATCGTAATTACAATTTTGCTAATTATATAGAAGGTATAGGTAATCGTTTAGCTCGTTGTGCTGGTCTCAATATTGCCGAACAACCAGGACGCTCTATATTTAATCCTATATTTATTTGGGGAGCTTCAGCTGTAGGTAAAACCCACTTGGCTAACGCTATAGGTCTTGCAGTAAAAGAGAATTATCCAGAAAAACGCGTACTCTACGTATCAGCTAATCTCTTCCAAATGCAATATTCTGATGCTGTAATGCGTAACCAAAGTAACGACTTTCTAAATTTCTATCAAAGTATTGATGTACTTATCATTGATGATATTCAGGAATTTGCGGGCAAAACAAAAACACAAAACACTTTCTTTCATATTTTCAATCACTTGCATCAAACCGGTAAACAACTTATTATGTGTTGCGACCGAGAACCAAGTAAATTAGAAGGCATGGAAGATCGTATGCTCAGTCGTTTCAAATGGGGATTCGTAGTTGAAGTTGAAAAACCTGATTTCTCCCTTCGTAAAGCTATTCTTAAACACAAAGCACATAAAGATGGTATAGTAATGCCAGAAGATGTGATTGATTATATCGCAGAAAATATAACAAGCAGTGTGCGCGACCTCGAAGGTGTACTTATTTCACTTCTTGCTCACTCTACGCTAATGAATGCCGAAATCAATCTTCAATTAGCACAAAAAATCGTGGGTAATGTTGTTGAAATTCCAACAATGGAAAAAGAGAACATCACAATTGATAAAATTTGTAATATCGTCTGTCAATACTATTCTCTTCCACTTGAAGCAATAAACTCTAAGAGTCGCGAACGTAAAATTGCTGAAGCACGTCAAGTGGCTATGTATTTAGCTCGCACTTATACAAATACCTCTCTCTCGGTTATTGGCCAATCAATGGGCAAACGCGACCACACAACAGTGCTTTACGCTTGCAAAACAGTCCAAAATCAAATGGATGTCGATTCTACATTTTGCGAACGTGTCCATACATTAGAATCTCAAATACAACAAAAATAAAAAATCCTGCAATCAAATAGACTGATGCAGGATTTTTTTTATTCGAGCATTGAGTTTATCTACAAACTCATAGTTTTTTACACCCCAATCGGGTGCGAGGAGCATGTCTTTTGGACTTTGAGAGATGAAACGCTCTATGGCTATCGTGGGTTTGAGACGTTGTAAGAAACAAATACACAGGTCGATATATTCGTCCATTGTATAGAGTTTTACAACAGATTTGTCTTCAAGCCATTGGCGTGCAAGCGTGGTACCTTTCACGATTTGGAGTTGGTGGAGCTTGAGCATGTCGAGTGGTAATTCGTTGAGTCGGTTGGCATGAGAAAGACAATCGTCATCTGTTTCGCCTGGTAGTCCAAGTATTATATGCGCTCCAGTATGGATGCCTCGCTCGGCAGTTGCACGTATTGCCCATTGAGAATCAGCATAGGTATGTCCGCGATTTATGCGCTCAAGAGTGCGGTCGAGGGTGCTTTCTACGCCATATTCCAACATTACGTAACATTGTTTGCTTAGGTCGGCAAAATAATCCAACATTCGCTCATCGACGCAATCAGGGCGCGTACCAACAACAAGTCCTATGACTTTATCCATTTCGAGCACAGGTTCATAGAGGCGACGCAGTTCGTCGAGAGGAGCATAGGTATTGGTATATGCCTGAAAATAGGCAAGATAGAGTTGCCCTTCGTAACGACGGAAGAAGTGGATACCCTCAGCCATTTGTTGTACTACAGACTTGGTTGGCTGACAATATTCGGGGAAGAAGGTTTGATTGTTGCAGAACGTGCAACCTCCCCACCCTTTCACGCCATTGCGGTTAGGACAGGTGAATCCAGCATTAATGGAGATTTTCTGCACTCGTGCGCCAAATTGCTCTTTTAATATTTGATTGTAATTGGTGTACACTTTGTTAATTAACAATTAAGAATTAACAATGAATAATTATTCCTATCGGTTTAAGACTATCTAATTAAAGTACAAAGTTAGTGTTTTTTTTGTTATTGTGCAAATTGCTTTATCCTGTATTTATAGTATGTTGTAGATATGATAAATATTATAGTAAAAAATTGTTGACAAAAATATTGTGAAATTCAATAATTATCTGTATCTTTGTCAAATGTATCGTCAACGGTCAATAACTAACGGTCAACTGACCGATGCACGTTGATTATCAACTATTAAATTATTATTAATAACAAGCTGGGGGTGTGGTCATACGACTCGCTACTCGCTACTAAAAATCTAAAATATTATGGCAAAATGTATTTGTGAACTTCAACCTACTGCGTTGTGGAAAAATTTCTATAACCTTTGTCAGGTTCCTCACCCATCTCACCACCTTGAGGCAATTACTAAACTTATTGTTGACTTTGGTAAAGGTCTTGGTCTTGAAACTATTGTAGATAAAGCTGGTAACGTGCTTATCCGCAAACCTGCTACTCCTGGTATGGAAAATGTGACACCTGTGATTCTTCAAGCTCACATGGACATGGTGCCTCAAAAAAATAATGATAAAGTTCATAACTTCGAGACTGACCCTATCGAAACAGTAATTGATGGCGATTGGGTACGTGCTAATGGTACTACTCTCGGCGCTGACAACTGTATCGGTGTGGCTGCGGGTATGGCTATCCTCGAAAGCAAAGATATTCAACATGGTCCTATTGAATTGTTTATCACAGCTGATGAAGAGACTGGTATGTATGGTGCATTCGGTCTTGAACCTGGTTTGTTGCAAGGCAAATTGTTGATGAATATGGACTCTGAGGACTTCGGCGAACTCTATGTTGGTTGCGCTGGTGGTATGGATGCAACTATCGAATGGAAATATCAAGGCGTTGCTCTTCCTGTTGGCGATATCGCTTTAAAAGTGAATATCACTGGCTTGAAAGGTGGTCACTCTGGTTTGGAAATCAACCTCGGTCGCGCTAATGCAAATAAATTGTTGTTCCGTTTCTTGAAAGAGGCTGTATCGCAATACGAAGCTCGTTTGGCTAAAGTGGAAGGTGGCAATATGCGCAATGCTATTCCACGTGAGGCATACGCTATCATCACTGTGCCTGCTGAAGCTCGTGAAGAAATCGAAAAATTGGTAGAAGAATACCGCGATTTGTTTAACGAAGAATATAAAGTTACAGAAAACACTATCGTATTCACATGCGAAGAGGTTGAAGCTCCTGAAATGCTTATCCCTGAAGAAATTCAAGATGACCTTATTAATGCTGTAACTGCTTGTCCTAATGGAGTATTCCGTATGATTCCTGCTATTCCTGATACAGTTGAAACTTCTATGAACCTCTCAATCGTTGAGGCTAATGCAGAAGAAATTTCTATCAAATGCTTGCTCCGCTCATCAGTTGATAGCAAAAAATATGAATTGGCAGAGATGGTTGAAAGCGTGTTTACTCTTGCTGGTGCTAAAGTCGAATTCTCAGGCTCTTACTCAGGTTGGAACCCTAACCTTGACTCAAAAATTCTCAAAGCAATGAGCGAAACTTACGAACAACTTTATGGCGAAAAACCAGCTGTTAAAGTTATTCACGCAGGTTTGGAATGTGGTATCCTTGGAGCTATCGAACCAGGTCTTGACATGGTTTCATACGGTCCAACTATCCGTCACCCACACTCACCAGACGAAAAAGTGAATATTCCGAGCGTTGCTAAATTCTGGGACTTCACAGTGGCTACACTTGCTAATATCAAATAATCTTTATTGACACAAGATAATAGACACGAGATATGAGACATTCAACTTGTCTTGTGTCTCGTGTTTTACAATATCTGACTTTTATGAAAAAACTAACTCTCCTATTTGCTATTGCAACATTATTTTTTGCTTGCGAGCCTAAAAATCCTATCGACAATGGTGGTAATAATCAGAACGATACCACACAAAACAGCACAGGAGCTATTCTTTCGCCTGAAGGTACGCTTTGTGGCGTATTCTCAATCGGAAAAGGCAAAACTGTGATGTTCTCGAAAGGTAATCTGCAATATCAAGCCTCGACAGGCGTTTGGCGTTTTGCTGAAAAACAATATGACGTTGTAGGCAAAGACAACGAGAAAATATCAGACACTTACGATGGTTGGATTGACCTATTCGGCTGGGGTACATCGGGTTACAACGAAAAACACCCATATATTTGGGATGCAGAACACACATTCTTTGGCGATAACATGAATCCTATCAGTGGCACTAACTACGATTGGGGCGTGAATAATGCAATAAGCAATGGCGAAAACAAAGCAGGCATGTGGCGCACACTGACTGCGGAGGAATGGGGCTACTTACTCTTCGACCGCAAAGACGCAGCAAAACTTGTTGGCGCAGGCACCGTGAATGGTCATAACGGATTGTTCATTTTGCCTGACGATGAAACAGATGGCACATTTACTAACCATAAAGGAGAAAGTGTTAGTTTCGTATCATTCGCCGACAAAGGTGCTCAACACGATGGCGATTATTGGTATTATGGCATATCGGGAGCATTCTCGCACAGCGCATACAGCATTGAGGAATTCGCAATATTAGAGGGCAAAGGCGTAGTATTCTTGCCTTCGTCGGTTTTCCGTGCAGGTGACACCTTTATGACAGGTATGAGCGCAAACATCGTAGAGGGCTACTATTGGACAGGCACCCCTCACGACGAAGAGAAAGCCTACATCGTCTATATTTTCGGCAACGGACTTCGCTCAAAAACAGAGAATTATCGCTCAAACGGATTCTCAGTGCGCCTTGTTTATGACATAAAACAATAAAAACTTTAAATTATTTCTTTTCAACATAAATTATCATAAATTAACCATTAAATTAATAATATCTAATAATTTATGATAAATTTACGATAACCAACGGTCTTTGAGCCTTTGGCGATAAAATTTGCGTTTACAAAACAACTTTCAACTCTCAATTAGAAAAAAATGCAAACATCAGAAATACTAATCGAGGACATGGAGTTTTTTGCCTACCATGGCTTCTATCCCGAAGAGAATCGCATAGGTTGTAAATACACTGTGGATTTGCGCCTCTCTCTCCCACTCAATGAGCCGGGTGAGAGCGACAATCTTGCACATACAGTCAACTACGAAGAAGTTTATATCCTTATTCGCAAAGAAATGGAGGTAAATTCTAAACTAATCGAACATGTGGCACAACGTATAATGTCGGCTCTACAAACGAGATATCCACAATTACAACACATAGACCTACACCTTTATAAATACAATCCACCACTTGGCGGACAGGTTGGGCGTGTGGGGATACACCTATTTGAATGAGGAATGAGGAATTAGAAATTAATAAACTATGACTATTGATTTATATATAGAAAATAGTATTATTCCGCAGTATGCTGCGTTTGATGAAGCGCATAATGTAGAGCATGTCAATCGTGTGATTGATGAAAGCTTGAAATTGGCAGAAGAATATGGTGTCAATCCAGAAATGTGTTATGTAATTGCAGCCTTTCACGACATAGGTATGCCTTTTGGAAGAAAGGAACATCACCTAAATTCAGCAAAAATATTGCGTGAAGACCGAGCTATACGAATGTGGTTCAACGAGAAACAGATTAATATAATGGCAGAAGCAATAGAAGACCACCGTGCTTCGGCAGATAATCCTCCTCGTTCGATTTATGGCGCAATAGTAGCAGAAGCCGACCGTGATTTGCGTCCTGAAGTACCACTACGCCGCACAATACAATACGGGTTGAGCAACTACCCTAACGAAGACTACGAATTTCACAAACAGCGTACTATTCAGCATCTTACCGAAAAATATGGGCGTAATGGCTACCTCAAATTACCTCTTAATAGTCAAACTAATATAGAAGGACTTGAACAACTACGTCAAATTATCGAATCACAAGAATTATTCAATCAAAAATTTCATGAAATGTGGGAAAGATTGACTACAAAATAAAAATGGTGACGAATTAAAATCTTCGTCACCATTTCTTTTAATATAGAATAATAAAATTTAATTCTTTATATTTATCAACTCAATCTCAAACACAAGAGTTGAATAGGCTGGAATATCTTTGCCACAATCGCGTGAGCCATAGCCCAATTTGTATGGTATCCACACAATCCAACGCGAGCCGATGCTCATGGCTTTGAGTGCATCTTGAAATCCCTTAATAAGTTCGTTTACACGAAATACCTCTGGTTTCTTGCGTTTGAACGAATTGTCAAACTCTTTTCCATTCAACAATTTACCGCAATAATGTACCGTTACCTTGCTCTTACCCGTAGGGCGAGGACCATTTGTGCGTGTAATAACCTTATATTGTACACCCGACGACAATACCTCTACACCTTGAGCATGAGCATTCTCTTCGAGAAAACGCTCGTTTTTCTCACGATACGCATTTATTTCTTGATATGTTTGAGCCATAAATAAATGAAAAATTAAGAATGAAGAATGAACAATTATTACCTCGCGATTCATCCTTAATTATTAATTATTAATTTTTAATTCTTAATTATTTAAAATTTTGACCATAACTGTTTTTACAGAATCAAATTCGGCGCGAGCATTTGTAGGGATTGGTTCGGTTGGAGGAGATTCCATTTTGAGAGGGTCGATTGGTGTACCATTTTTCCAAATACGGAAGTCGAGGTGTGGACCTGTAGATGTACCCGAACTACCCACATAACCAATCACTTGTCCTTGTGTTACACGCACACCTTCGGCAATACCTTTGCCATATTTCGACAAGTGAAGATATGCCGATGTGTAAGTAGAATTGTGCTTAATCTTGACAGTATGACCACCACCGCCTTTATAGCCTTTGAATGTAACCACACCATCGCCAATAGCCATAACTGGCGTACCCATAGGTGCTGCATAATCGACACCTGTATGAGGGCGAATTGTTTTATATACAGGATGTTTGCGTGCGTAAGTAAACTTACTTGAAACACGAGAGAAACTAAGTGGAGCTTTCAAGAAAGCCTTTTTCACATTGTTTCCTTCCAAATCCCAATAACCACTCACATCATCATTTTCGTAGAAAACAGCATATATATCTTTTTCACCACGAGTATAGCATGCAGCATGTATCTTACTAATACCGATAGAGACTGTATCGACAAACAACTCATCATAATAAACACGGAATCGGTCACCCTTTTGCAAGCCAAAGAAATCGACCGTCCAAGCATAAATATCTGATAATTGCAAAGCCAACACCATATTCATATCAGCATCGATAATAGCATTCCAAAGCGAAGTTTCAACAACAAATTCGCCTTGACGAGTTTTCACTGTAGTTGGCTTAGTATATTGCTCTATATGCAACGAATCTTCGAAATGAAATACAATAAAATCAGTTACAGAGTGTTGATATACAAGATAAACCAATTGAGGCACTGAGTCTTGAGTATAATAAGCCGAATAGCGTTGACCTGCCTTCATACGACGTACATCAAACACCGAATCAGGAATAAATGCCGCTTGTGTGATAGCAGTTTTATTAGCACCAAGATTGCGCAAGAGAGATGTAATAATCTGTCCGTTAGCAACTTTACCCTGCACTACATCCAAATCAGTAACATCCACACCATACTCAATATGACGAGGCTCCTCTACTACAACCTGAGTAGAATCGTTAGCATCACCCTCATTTGCAGCACCATTGCCCTTACAACCAGCAATAGTAAATGCCACAAAAAGAATTATACTTGCAAAGATATATTTAATACAATTACGCATTATGAATTATAAATTAATTACATGATTTTCTGACCATTGATTTCTAAAGCAAATTGCATTTTGAAGAAATTAGCAGCCTTACGACACAACAACATACGCTCCATAAAGATTTCAAAATAATCTATAACAGCACATATTTCAGTGTTGATTTCTAATTTCAATACTATTTGTCGCATCTCTTTATCTGTGACTAAATCAGCCTTTTCTACTGCATAGTTCACACGGTCGTGAATATCAAACGCAATAGAACGAGGATTGCGCACACGCGAACGGCGCACATCACACTTATCGGCCAATATCAAGGCTGCAGCAATAGCATTTACAGGATAAGCAGTATGCTCGTCGTGGTTACCTATAGCTGTGATAACAACCGAAATATCTTCGGCAGGCATACCTAATTTGTCGAGAATACGGAACGCCATTACTGCTCCACTTTGAGCATGGTCAACTCGATTGATAACATTGCCTATATCGTGCATATAAGCAGCTATTTTGGTCAGTTCGATGGTATGCTCGTCATACCCCAAAACCGACAAAATCTCTGCCGCGACAAAAGCACATTTGGTTACATGAGCAAAACTATGCTCAGTGTAACCTAATGCCACAAGCGACGCATCTGCCTGCTTGATATAAACTTTTATCTCTTCGTTATTACGAATATCTTCAAAAGTCATAATCATAATTACTCACTTTGTTCGTGTTAGGGACTCCATTCGGTCGTGTCAATGGTCAACGGTCTATGGTCGATAGTCATCAACCCCCCTCCCCTTCGGGACTCCCCCTAAAACAGGGGGAGAATATTAGGCTATCTCACTTTAGTGCATAACCCTAAAATAGGGGGAGAATAGATTATTTTGTCCAAGATTCGACTGCCTCTTTAGTTGGGTTTGTGAGGCCGAGTTTATTTTTCTTGTTGTAGCCACAAAGGTCTTGATGCAATTTGTTTACGTTAGCATCTTTGAGTTTTGCCACCATGTCGAAACCAAGTTTTTGCAATGGTTCAACCCACTCAGCAGGTACACCAATTTCGGCATATTTTTCAGGGCCGTCTTTGACCACTTTTTTCTCTGGTTTCATTTGAGGGAAGAACAATACCTCTTGGATTGCGCTATTACCTGTCATCAACATAACAAGACGGTCAATACCAATACCGATACCTGATG